>SCPN01001156.1_pt1 | contig 24988 bp, 32 predicted proteins | sample 6106831 | NCBI WGS metagenome assembly SCPN01 (sample SAMN10720447, study PRJNA508395) | human gut metagenome | isolation source: Participant 1, 0 month
CCACGTATTTTGGTTCAAAGGGTATTTTTACGGCCATCGTTGTTTGCAATCTTCGCTGTTAAAATCTTAGAATTGTTTGTCCGCAAAAACTGGATTATACGCTTCCCTGAAGGTGTGCCGGAAGCTGTTTCTAAGTCTTTCTCTGCCTTGATTCCAGGTGCTGTCGCATTAACAATTCTTTGGACGCTGAGCTGTGTCTTTGGTTTAAATATTCCAGAGTTAGTTACGCAATTATTCTCACCGCTTGTATTCGCATTGAATACATTGCCTGGTATTTTTGGTTTATATGGTTTGTTTCACAGCTGCTGTGGTGCGTAGGTATCCATGGTCAGTCTATTCTCAGCACGCAGTGGGTGTGCCTATTTTTACCACTTTCATCACTGCTAACTCAGAAGCATATCTGGCTGGCAATCCAATCCCTTATATTACAGCTACGGGTTTTATCCCATGGTTTGTATCGCTGGGCGGTGCCGGAGCAACTTTAGGTCTTGTACTGCTGATGACACGTTCAAAAGAAAAATCTTTCAGCACACTTGGTAAATTGGCTTTGCCGGCAGGTATCTTTAATATTAATGAACCAGTAACATTTGGATTCCCTATCGTTATGAACCCGGTTATGATGATACCATTTGTTTTAGTTGATGTAGTTTTAGTTATTGGTACTTACTTCTTAATGTTCTTTAATATTATCGGCCGTCCGGTAGCTCTTGTACCATGGATCATGCCGCCGGTAATTGGCGCATATCTCTCAACAGGCGGAAATATTCCAGCCGCTGTCTGGGCTTTCTGCGGTCTGCTGATATCCATTGCGATTTACTATCCGTTCTTTAAAATCGCAGAGAAAATGCGTATGAAAGAAGTTGAAGAAGCACAAAAAAATCTGAATCAGCAGTAGATGAAAAGAAGGTGATTTTATGAAACATCGAGGTATTGTGATGAGCAGAAAGGGCATGGTGGCCTCCGCTCATCCGTTGATATCCTCAACAGGAATCGATATATTGAAAAAAGGCGGCAACGCGATGGATGCGGCAGTTGCCATGGCTAATACAAGCGGTGTCGTACTCCCCGATATGTGTGGTCTTGGCGGCGATGTATTCTTACTGTATTATGATGCGGCCAGTAAAAAAATCAGTGCGCTTAACGGCTCTGGCGCGGCACCGGAACAGGCGACAATTGATTACTTCAAAAGTCATGGCATGAACCATATACCTAATGACGGCATTTTATCGGCAGCAGTGCCAGGGGAAGTTGATGCCTGCCTGCTTGCTTTAGAAAAATTCGGTACGATGCGTTTTGCTGATCTATGTCAGGACGCTATTGATTTGGCTGAAAATGGCTGTCCGGTATCCGAAAAGGTGGCTCGCCATCTACATACTGATTATGATAAAATCTTACGTTTCGAAGGTCTGCGGAAGCGTTTCTTAAAAAATGACATTGAACCGCTGGCAGCTGGAGAATTATATTATAATCCTGAATATGCTCATTCATTGCGTATTATCGCAGAACAAGGACGCGATGCTTTTTATGAAGGAGAGCTTGCAGAAAAATTAGTTAAACATTCTGAAAACATGGCGGTTTATTTAAGCTGGAAGATCTAAAGGCGATGAAATCAGAAATTCTTGAACCAATTTCAGTCTCTTACCGCAATTATCGGGTTTTCCAAACACCGCCGGTATCACAAGGCATTATTCATCTTGAAGAAATGAATATCTTAAATCAATTTGATTTTTCAAAACTAGAGCCTGAATCAGCTGAAGCCATTCATTTGATGGTGGAAGCAAAAAAACTTGCCTTTAATGACCGGGTTCGTTATTTTGGTGATCCATCATTTGTGAATAATCCTATTGATATAGATCTTATCTGAAGATATGCGAAAAAGCAGGCTTCCGCGATTCGTATGGATCGTTCACTACCAATTATTGATGAAATCCCATTTAACGAAAAGGGACACACGACAAGCTTTGTGGTTGTCGACAGTCAAGGCAATGCAGTCTCCTTTATACACAGCATTTCGGCATCCTGGGGATCTGGTGAGGAAATTGAGGGCTGCGGCATCCTGCTGAATAACCGTTTAGGTTCAGGTTTCAATTTGACAGAAGGTCATCCTAATTGTCTGCATCCGCATAAAAAAACGATGCACACATTAGTTACTTATATGGTAACTGATAATCAGGGGAATCTGCGCTGGGTCGGCAATACACCGGGCGGCGACAATCAAGCCGCAGTGGAACATGCAGACCTTATGCAATGTCATCGATTTTGGCATGGATGTGCAAACTGCATTAGAAACCGCTAAATGGGCAGATGCTCAATCCAGCAATCCATGCGGCAGTATTACAAATGTATTAAAAATAGAAAAACAGATTGGTGAAGAGAAGCTGAAGCAATTACAAGCCATGGGACATGAGCTTAAAGTAATTGAGCCTTATGAGTGTTCGGGCGCTTCACAGTTAATTGAAATAAAGGAAAATGGTGTTTTATTTGGCGGCAGTGATCCGCGGGCTGACGGCTGTGCCATGCCATTATAGATAAAATAAAACTGCTTCGGCAGTTTTTTAAACTTTGCTTGGTGATTCAGATAATCAATATAGCCATCATACAATAGATGCAAAACAAGATGCAGCGTTAAGTAAGAAGACCGATTAATATTCATATCTTCATCAATGGTAGTGCTTTGAAAATATAAATTATAATCAGATAAAGTAGATAACTCATTATTGTTTAAATTAGTGATTGAGATTAAAGGAACACCTAAAACATCAAGGTTAATCAAAGTTTCTTTATACTTTTCAATCTTTCCTGACCATGAAGCAATAAATAACAGATCATTTTTAGTGATAAACTTTTTAATAATCTTTAATTCAGTGGATGTGGGAATTAATATAATATTAATATTTACATTCAAAAAACAGCGGGCAAATTCCTGCAGCATTAACCTTTGTCCCTGCCCTGTACCATAAGCATAAATATGATCCGCATTTTCCATTGTTTGATAAATGCTTTTAAGTTAGCATCTCTGTTGGAAGAATTTAATGGTTTGTACAATATCTGAATTTATTATTTCAACAACATCGATTGTCTCTTCTTCTTTCTTTGTCGTATCATTTTTCAAAAAATACTTTAACTCGCTATATCCGCTAAGATTTAATTTGCGGGCTGTACGCAAGATTGTAGCCGTTGAAACATTACAGCTTTTCGCTAATTCCGCAATACTGCTTTCTGAACATAATCCTTGATTATTCTTAATGAAATTCAGAATATGCAAGTCAATGTTATTTAATTTATGATAATTTTCATTGCATTGGATTAATAAATCTCATTTTGAACCCATGTCTAACCCTTCTTCCGTAATATAATAATTATCGCTAATATAGTGGAATAATCAAGTATTAATTTAATTTCTCTGGCTGTGCCATAAAATACAACCTTAAAATAACCATGTAATAAATTACATAAAATGTTACAAATAACATAAAACAAAACAATATCCTCAAGAGCTTGCAAGGTTTGTATTTCCATCCCGAATCATAGATAATTAGCCCATGAAAGGAATTGTAGAGTGCACATATGATTCTTGGCATAAGGAGGAAGAAATGAAAACATTTATTCAAAAGCTTGGTAAACCTAATGCAATCTTTATCAATCATCGCTGCAGTGGATTGTTAAGGTTATCAACATTACAAAATCCAATGATTTTCGCTCTTGCGAATGTGAAATTGTAAATACATTTATAAGTTTAGTTAATACGCTGTCTGGCGGTTTATTTGGTTTACTCAATATTATTCCAGTTACCGTAGAGCGATGGGGATGTCCAAAGAAGATAAAGAAATAGCTACTTTCGCATCAATCATCGGCTTTGTATTATTTCATACAACAATTCGTTTCTTTTTAAATCTTAAAGGTATCAACGCAGATACAACAAGTATAGATTATTCAGAAAAGTGGTACGGATATTCTCTGTAAAGCAAAAGTGCTGTTTATGAAACTGTATTTGGTATCTTCACTTACCGTATGGGAATCTTTGGCGGTATCATTGTCGGTTTATGGAGTGCGATGATTCACAATAAATTCCATGAAACACAATTACCAACAGCATTTAGTTTCTTCAGCGGTAAACGCTTTGTTCCGATTATGATGGTAGTAACAATTCCATTATTAGCTGGCGGCATGTATTTTGTATGGCCATTATTTAATATGCTTATTGAAGCATTCGGCAATTTATTGGCAGTAGCTGGTGCATTTGGAACATTCATTTATGGTTTCTTAGAGCGTTTATTAATTCCAACAGGGTTACATCATATCTTGAATCAGTTAATTCGTTTTACACCGATTGGCGGCAGTGCCATGATTGACGGTGAACAAGTTTCAGGGGCTTTAAATATTTTTAATCAATTATTAATGTCTTCCAATCCAGATATGGATGTTATGCGTCAGGCAACACGCTTTTTAACACAAGGAACGCATCCGTTTATGGTCTTTGGCTTACCTGCTGCATGCTTTGCAATGTATCAGACAGCACTGCCAAAAAATAAGCAGAAGGTTAAAGGTATGTTATTGGCAGCTGGTTTAACTAGTTTCTTTACCGGTATCACAGAACCAATCGAATTTGCTTTCTTCTTTATTTCACCATTATTATGGTTATTCCACGCATTTATGGCAGGTCTTTCATTCTTATTGAATACTTTACTTGGCGTATGTATTGGTAATGCCGGCGGCGGTTTGGTAGATTTGATGCTGTTTGGCGTACTGCGCGGCCCAGAAACAAAATGGATTATCAACGTGGTAATTGGTATTGCTTATGCAGTTATATATTATCTTGTATTTAAATGGGCAATTGTTAAATTCAATATCAAAACTCCAGGGAAGAGAAGATGAGGAAGATGAAATCAACATGGTTGATGAAATTACTGAATTAGGATCAGCAATTATGGCTGCTTTAGGCGGTAAAGAGAATATTGTTGAAATTGATAACTGTATTTCACGTTTGCGTCTTATTTTAAAGGATACCTCAAAAGTTGATGAAGCTGCCTTGAAAAGTACCGGCTCTTTAGGGTTGATAAAAATCAATGAGGAAAATATTCAAGTTGTTTATGGCGCAAAAGTTGAAAAGGCTGCGGCAGAATTAAAACGCGCAGTAAAGCAAATGTTTAATTTATTTAAGAAAAGTATTCACAGCTCCTGTTGCTGGAATGATAATTCCTTTAGAAGAAGTAAAAGATCCAGTTTTTTCACAGAAAATGATGGGTGACGGCTTTGCTGTTGTCCCCTCTGGACAAACTGTTTATGCTCCTATGAGCGGGATCATATCAGTATGCTTTCCAACACATCACGCGATTGGCATGAAAATGGATAATGGTGCAGAGGTATTGATTCATATTGGTATTGATACGGTTAAATTAGGTGGGAAGGTTTCAAAGCTTTTAGTTGAACAAGGTCAAACGATAAACAAGGCGATCCTTTAGTTCATGTAGATTTGAATCTATTAAAAACAAAAGGATATGATGCAACGGTTATGGTTGTTTTTCCCAATCAAGATATAAAGGTGGAAAAGATAACTCAAACGATAAAGGAAAATGAATCGGTTGGCATTAAGTTTTAATAATTGAAGTTGTAAAAAGCCCAGCTTCCTTGGGCTTTTTATATTTAATATATTAAATCAGGCATATGGAGGCAAATGATGGAAACAAAAACAAACAGAATACAAAAAGATCTTGAGACACTGGCAGCATTTCACCGGGCAAGGTGTAACCAGGTCTTCATATAGTAAAGAAGATCAAATGGCTAAAGCATATTTAATTTCCGAAATGCAGAAGCTGAATTTAACGATTTATGAAGATGGATATGGTACGTTATTTGGCAGAAAAGAGGGTACATTAAAAGATGCGCCTTCAGTAATGTTTGGTTCACATTACGACAGTGTTGTGAATGGCGGTGCCTTTGACGGTGCAGCAGGAACAGTTGCAGCAATTGAAGTTATGCGAGTATTGACGGAAAACAACTTCCGCAATGATTATCCATTGGAAATTATCGCTATGAACGCTGAAGAGGGGGCAACCTTTGGCCCTAGTACAGGTGTTTCAAATTCAAGAGCAATGATGGGAACAATGACTGAAGAAGAACTTAAAACCGTGAAAAATCGATTTGGTCAAACCAAATTGGAAGCAATGGCTGAATACGGCTTAGTACCTGATTTAGAAGCTGCCAAACGTGATCCAAAAACCATTAAAAATTTTATTGAGCTGCATGTTGAACAAGGACCAGTTTTAGACAGGGAAAATATTGAAGTGGGTTTAATAAAGTATTTAGCGGGGATTGGCCGTTATAAAATACGCTTTTATGGAGCGACTGCGGATTCAACTGCGCCGATGACTAACCGTAAAGATGCCCTGGTCGGAGCTGCATATTTTATAAATGCGTTTGATGCGAAAATCAAAGCATTAGGATCAAGTCGGTAACTGAAGCTGTGGGAAGGCTGGATATTGTTCCAAACTCAAATCAGTTTGTTCCTGAATATGTAGAGGGTAAAATAGAAATAAGAACATTTACAAAAGAAATTGTAGAATCGGTAAATTTTAATGAACTGATTCTGTCTATACTGAATGAGGTGGAAGAAAACTATCAGCTTAAAACGGAATTAGAAGAAATTAAAAGAATTAACTATCCAAATCCTACCGGACCTAGTATTATGAATGCAGATAATGTTAAGAAAATGGAAGCAATATGTAATCAATTAGGTTATTCACATTCTATCATTAATAATGGAACCGGACATGATTCTATGATTATGACAGATTTTGTAGATACTAATATGATTTATGTACCAAGTAAAAACGGCGGCGTTTCTCATTGTCCGGAAGAATGGACAGATTATGAAGATATTAAAAAGGGCGCTGATGTGCTTCTGCATTTAGTTATGGAATTAAGTAAGCAAGAATAGGAGAAAATAAAAATGAAAGAAATTAATTATGGAAGAGTCCCTCAGCCCAAACCCGATTGTACTAATATCCCGATTATTTTGAGCGATGAAACAATGCAGTATAGATATCAAAAAGTGCTTAAAAGAATGCAAGAAGAAAACTTTGATATATTAGTTATCTATGCGGACTTAGAGCATGGCAGTAATTTTGAATATCTGTGCGGTTTCCTGCCAAGATTTGAAGAAGCACTTTTGGTTATGCATCAAGATGGCTGTAACTATATGTTGATGGGAAATGAGAATTTAAATAAAGTTGAGCATGCGCGTATTAATGCAGAAGCTATCCATGTTCCGCATTTCTCACTCCCTAATCAGCCGATGGATAACAAAGCGAGCTTTGGTGAACTTTTAAAAGCGGCTAAGATTGAAAGCGGAAAGAAAGTTGGCATTGTTGGCTGGAAGAATTTTACCAGCAAGTATGATGATAATCACAATCTGTTCGATGTACCTTATTATATAGTACAGGAAATCAAGGCTCTTGCCGGCGGATCAGAATATGTAACTAATGCTGCCTATCTATTTATTGGGGAAAAAGGGGTACGCTGTATTAACAATGTAAATGAGCTGGAACATTATGAATTTGGAGCTTCTTTAGCCTCTGATCGTATGCTGGAAGCAATGCAGCGATTAAATGAAGGCGTAAGCGAAATGTCGATAGGTGATGTGTTAAATGCTTATGGGCAAAGAAATAGTGTTGTCACCATTGCGGCTGCGGGAAAACGGTTTATAAAAGCAAACCTTTATCCTACACAGAATCAAGTGGAAATCGGCGATCAATCAGTCTGACCGTGGGTTATAAAGGCGGTTTATCTTCCAGAGCAGGATATGCTGTCCATGATGCAGAGGAATTGCCAGCAACCGCCCAGAACTATTTAGAGGCTGTTGTTAAACCTTATTATAGCGCGGTTGTTGCTTGGCTGGAGAACGTGCATTGCGGAAGCAGCGGTAATGATGTTTATCAATTGGTTGAAAATGTATTGCCTAAGGATCAATATCACTGGCATTTATGTCCAGGTCACCTTACAGCTGATGAAGAATGGCTGGCATCACCGATTTATGAAAACAGTCAGGAAGTTATCGAAAGCGGTATGCTGTTTCAAATTGATATAATTCCTTCAGTTGCCGGCTATGCCGGAACAAGCTGTGAATGCAGTGTTGCCTTGGCTGATGAACATTTGAGGGAAAATATTAAAAATACAGCACCGCAGTTTTGGCAGCGGATTCAAGCAAGAAGAAAATATATTATTGAGGAATTGAATATTTCACTACATCCTGACATTTTACCTATGAGCTCAACAGTAGCCTATTTAAGACCCTATCTGTTAAACAAAGACAAAGCAATGCTTGTAAGCAGATAATACTCAAAAGCTGTTCTATTTAAGAACAGCTTTCTTACATCAAAATTAATCACGTAATTATGCATCCGTGTATTGTACTGTGAGTATGATATTTCAAGCACTTCACCATTAATGCCATAAGTCGTGCGCTTTCTGCCAAGCGTCGGACCTTCCTTAAGCTTCAGCTCTTCAAGAATCTGTGTAGAAGGATAGTCAATATAAAATTCATCTGTAAAGTGTGAAATCATACGATGATTCTTATACATCTGCATATAAATGGAAAAACGCTCATCATCGGATACCTCATCCAGCTTCATTTCCCCTAACAGATAATGCGTGTAATAAATATAAGGAACACCATCAAAAGTATTTTCTGGATTTTGTAACATTCACTGCCGAAGTATTGATAAAGCTCATCCTGCGGTTCCAATGAAATCCGGGTTACCTTCGTATTCTCTCTTCTGAATACATAGCCTTCATCTGTCAATGTTTTTGAAAATGGCTGTGATCGGGTGAGGATATTATATAATCCATTGCTGATAACCTTAGTTCCTGAACCGCTTTTCTTACTCACAAAGCCTTCATTTTCAAGCATGCCGATTGCTTTTCTGATCGTAATCTTACTGACATCAAATTCTTTCTCTAATTCATTTTCAGTTGGCATAAAGGTATGCAGTCCATATTCACCGGTTATGATCCGCTCTTTCAATATTTCTAATACAGTCATATATAAAGGGATTTTTGATTTCTTGTCCATAAAGAATACTCCTTTTCATTTATTATATTATACTCTATTTTATTAAATTTGTCATAAATGTATGATTTATAATTTATAAAGAATATAATGATTGAAATAAAAGAATATAATGATATAATAATATCGTAGAAACAGGAACTGTCCTGTGAAGCAAGAGGAGAGAAATTTATGAAAAATATCGTCTTATTATGTTCCGCTGGTATGAGTACAAGTATGTTGGTAACTAAAATGCGGGCAGCCGCTGAAGCTGAGGGGGTTGCGTGCAATATCGACGCTTATGGACTTTCTGAAGCATCAGCCATGATTCCATCTGCCGCCTGTGTATTATTGGGTCCCCAGGTACGTTTCCATCTTCAAAAGCTGCAGCAGCAATATCCGAGTGTACCGATGGCTTCAATCGATATGCGGATGTATGGATCAATGGATGGCAAGGGTGTCTTCCAACAGGCGCTGAAGCTGATTGGAGAGTAAGATGGAAGGTTTAGAATTAACTTGTTTTCAGATTATTTCAGCTGTTGGCAGTGCCCGATCTTTCTATATTGAGGGCGATTCAGGAGGCAAAGGCAGGTCATTATGATTCAGCTAAAGACTTGATTCAGCAAGGACAGGCTATTTTCTTAGAAGGTCACCATGCTCATGCGGCTTTGATTCAGCAGGAAGCATCTGGTGATCAGCTAGCCTTTCAGTTATTGCTGGTTCACGCCGAAGATCAGTTAATGTCCGCTGAGTCATTCGGCATTCTGGCAGAAGAATTTATCAGTGTGTATGAAACCATAGAGAGGAGAAGTTATGAAAAAGGCAATTAAGGTAGTTACGATTGGCGGTGGCAGCAGTTATACACCAGAACTTGTGGAAGGCTTTATTAAGCGTTATGAACAATGTCCGATCCGTGAGCTTTGGCTTGTTGATATTGAAGCAGGCAGAGAAAAGCTGGAAATTGTCGGCGCATTAGCGAAACGCATGGTTGAAAAGGCAGGTCTGCCGATGAAGATCATGCTAACTCTAGACCGCCGTGAAGCATTAAAAGATGCTGATTATGTTACAACTCAAATGCGTATTGGTTTGCTGCCGGCACGCGTTAAGGATGAGCGGATTCCATTAAGCCATGGCATGATCGGCCAGGAAACCAACGGTGCGGGCGGCATGTTTAAAGCGCTTAGAACGATACCGGTCATCTTGGATATTGTTAAGGATATGCAAAAGCTGTGTCCGCAGGCTTGGCTGATTAATTTTACTAACCCGGCTGGGATGGTTACCGAAGCTGTACTGCGGTATACGAATTTTAAACGAGTTATCGGCTTATGCAATGTGCCGATTGGCATGGTAAACGGCATCGCTAAAATCATGAATGTCGAGCCAGAGCGCGTAAGAATGGAATTATCTGGTTTAAACCATCATGTTTTTGCTACAGATGTATTTATTGACGGCAAATCTGTACTCGATGAAGTCATTGAGAAATATGCGCATGTAGATCCATCAGATGCTCTGGCAATGAAAAACTTCAACGCCCTGCCATTCTCACCAGCCTTCATCCGCGGTTTGCACTGCATACCATGCCCTTATCATAATTATTATTTCTTTACCAAGGAGCAGCTTGCGAAAGAGCTTGAAGAATACCAAGCCGGTCATGTGCGGGCTGAAGTTGTATCACAGGTGGAGAAGGAGCTGTTTGAATTATATAAAGATCCTGAGCTTGATGTAAAACCTAAACAGCTTGAACAGCGCGGCGGTGCTCATTACAGTGATGCTGCGTGTAACCTGATTGCATCTTTATACAGCAATTCAGGTGATATCCAATATGTAAATGTTCGCAACAATGGCGCAATCAGCAATCTGCCAGCTGACAGTGCCGTAGAAATCGCTTGCGTCATCACCGCTGATGGTCCTAAACCAATCGCTGTCGGCGAATTGAAGCCGCAGATCAACGGAACAATTCAAACGATTAAAACCTTCGAACGATTAGTCTGCGAAGCTGCTGTTACCGGCAATCGGGACATTGCGATTACTGCTCTGAATATGAATCCATTGATTCCTTCAGATGAGCTAGCGAATCTTGTCTTTGATGAATTGCTTGAAGCTCATAAAGAATATCTGCCGCAATTTACTAAATATATATTAAAAAACTGATCTCATCCATCAGTTTTTTTCTGCTGATACTGATCAATGAGTGCTGTATTTTGATATGTAAGCGGTTTTATGGTATATTTATTTCGAGTAAAAAGGGATGGAATGATTCAGGCAGAATTGCATGTCTGTTTTATAAATCAATGAGAAAAGAGGAATTGGATCATGAATTTGTACAGCATTATATTGGTAGACGATGAGGAAGAAGTACGTAAAAGCATCATCAAACAGATCGATTGGGAGTCCGCGGGCTTTAAAGTTGTGGGCGATGCAGAGAATGGTGAAGATGGACTTGAGAAAATAGAACTGTTAGAACCCAATGTAGTGCTTACGGATATCCGTATGCCATACATGGATGGACTGACACTGACTGAGAAGATCAGACAGCGGTATCCTTCCACAAAAGTGGTCATCTTTTCCGGTTATGATGATTTTGAATATGCTCAGCGGGCAATTAAACTGAATGTGACGGAATATATTTTAAAGCCGGTGAATGTGGAAGAACTGACTTCTATTTTAAAAAGAATTAAATCCGGTCTGGATGAAGAAATTGAAGAAAAACGCAATGTAAACAGTCTGCGGGAGAATTACCGCAAGAGCCTGCCAATTATCCGTGAACAATTCTTTAATGACATGGTTCACCGCCAGATGCCGGTCTCTTTTATTGAATCAAAGCTGGAAGAATATGATATTCCCATTGCCGGTGCTAAACGGTGGATCATTGGCGCAATTGATGTAGAAAAGGGTGATGACCGAAGTAAAAAAACATTATCCCTTCATCAAGAGGAAGAGCTGATACCAATTTCAGTAAAACAAATCGTCGCGGAAAAATTAAGCAGTTACTGCCGTTTTCACTTTTTCAGTCAGTGGCGGAAGCTCAGATGGTAGCTATTGTAGCGCTTGATGACAATACTATTACCGGTCTGATCGATGTGTTGGCGATATCTGCAAAGAGGTAAAGCGAATTTTAGAGGTGCCGGTAACAATTGGCATCGGACACAGCTGCAGCCATTTATCACAGATCATACGATCTTACCAGTCAGCAGTTGAAGCTCTGGGTTATAAAGCAGTTGTAGGCGGCGGCAGCACCATCTATATTAATGATATGGAACCAGTCGGCGGCGGTAAATTGAAATTCGACAACAATGACGAATCAGAATATATTGCAGCGGTTAAATTTGGCCCGGATGAGAAAATAAAAGCTGTCACTGCCAGAATCGCAGAAAAACTCGCATCCGCTAAGGTTCATTACCGTCAGAAACAGGTTTATGTATTTGGTGTTTTGAATACAATTATCCAAGTAATCCAACAATATGACATTAATCTTGAGGAAATCTTAGGCGGTGAATTGGAATATCTGAATGTCATCGATATGCTTCAAAAACGCGATGATTTTGGTGAATGGCTTTTTAATACAACCCTCACAATCAATCAGGCAATCAATAATGAACGTGATGTAACAACTCGGCACATTATTCAGGAAGCTAAACAGTATATCATGGATAATTATCAAAACCCTGATTTATCTGTTGAAATGATCTGCCGCCATTTGCATATGAGCCCGGCTTACTTTTCGACTATATTTAAGAAAGAAACCGGTCAGGCTTACATTGCCTATCTGACAGAAGTCAGATTAAATAAGGCTGTTGATCTATTAAATAAGACAGATGATAAAACTTATATCATTGCTTCTAAAGTAGGTTATCAGGAACAGAATTATTTCAGTTATGTATTTAAGAAAAAATATGGTGTATCACCTACTAAATTCCGCGGAGCCAGATAATGGAAAAAAAGAAAATATTTCATAACCAAAGCATCCGGCGTACAATTTTTATATATTTCACAATCACTGCTCTGGCTGCCAGCTTGCTGATTACTTTTTCAATCTATGGGCGGCTTTCAAGTCAAGTATCGCAAACAGTCATGGAGGAGAATCAAAGCTTAATCAGTCAGGTAGCCCGTTCGGTAGAGAGTTATCTGCGCACGGTGATGAAGCTGTCGGATTCACTTTATTATGGGGCAGTCAAGAATGCTGATTTGTCCTCAGAATCTATTAACAGTGAAATCACGCTGCTCTATGACAATAACCGTGATGATGTTGCCAATATTGCCTTGTTTTCCCAAGACGGTGCGTTGATTGAAGCGGTGCCGGCAGCTAGAATCAAGACCAACCTTGATGTTAAGAGTGACAGCTGGTTTACTAATGCTCTTGATAAAACGGAAAATCAGCATTTTTCTGATCCGCATGTGCAAACCATCTTTGATGGGAATGAGAGCCAGTATCAATGGGTTATATCGTTATCTAGAGCTGTGGAACTAACCGAAGGGACATCAACCGCGCAAGGTGTACTGCTTGTCGATTTGAGCTATTCAAGCTTGGCTCACCTTTTTAACGGTGTAACGACCGGCAGCGGCGGCTATGTCTATCTAATCAGCAGTGATGGTGAAATTCTCTATCACCCAAAGATGCAGCTGATTGATTCAGGCCGTTTCATGGAGAATAATTTAGCAGCTGCCGAATACAAGGACGGCAATCATCTGGAGGAATTTGAAGGCGCTGAACGAATTGTCACCGTAAAATCAGTCGGTTATACCGGCTGGAAGGTGGTAGGCGTAACACCGAAGAATGTTGTCTCCTTAAATACGATTAAAACCAGATTATTTATTATCTTTATCATTACCCTGATTTTATTTATTTTAACCTTTATCAATTCATACATCTCTTCCAGAATAACCGATCCAATCAAGGAATTAGAAAAATCAGTAGGTATTCTTGAGGAAGGTAATTTACAGACACCGGTCTATATTGGCGGTTCTTATGAGATTCAGCATTTAGGAACTTCAATCAGCAACATGGCTAAACAGATCAGGGTACTCATGAATGATATCGTTACCGAGCATGAGGCAAAACGCAAGCAGGAATTTGATACGCTGCAATCGCAGATCAACCCGCATTTCCTCTATAATACATTAGATATTATTGTCTGGATGATTGAAAATGAGCAGAAAGCTGAAGCTGTGAAAGTTGTAACTGCTCTGGCACGTTTCTTCCGCATCAGCTTAAGTAAAGGAAAGAGTATTATTCAGGTTCGTGATGAGATTGAGCATGTACGCAGCTACTTGATGATTCAAAGAATGCGTTTCAAAAATAAATTTACTTATGATATTGAGGTCGGTGAGGGCTGCGAAGAACTTGCCAGCTTAAAGCTTATGCTTCAGCCATTAGTGGAAAACGCGATCTATCACGGTATGGAATTCATGGACGGTGATGGTGAGGTAATCATTAAGAGCTGGCGTGAAGGTAATGATTTATTCTTTATGGTTTGTGACAATGGATTGGGTATGACTGAGGAACAGGTGGCAAGCTTATTCTCAGATTCGATTCACAACCTCTAAAAGGGTTCAGGCATTGGTGTAAAGAATGTGAATGAGCGGATTAAACTCTCTATTTTGGTGAGCAATATGGCTTAACTATTCATTCTGAACCGGATGTAGGAACAGAAATTATGATCCGGCTTCCGGCTATTCCTTACAGCCAGATAATCGCAAAGGGTGAACAACTATGGAAATGACAAGACAGGAAAAGCTGATATGGGGACTGATGGCCGGTATTTTAATTATTTTATTTCTGTTATCTTCAACTGATTTAATTATTAAGGAAAAGAAACTACCATTTATTCTGTCTCCGTCATAATCAAAGATACCAATGACGATTATTATAAGAATTTCCGTAAGGGGATTGATAAAGCCGCTGATGAATACAATGTGGATGTCAATTTCATCACATTATATGAAAAGGGATGTCGAGGAACAGATGGAGCTTTTAAATCGTGAGATCAGTGATGGCTCGCAGGCAGTGGTATTTGTGCCGTTAAAGCAGGCAGAATGCCGTCGGATATTGGATGACATGGTTTTAACCAGTCCGCTGATTATCATGGGCAACAGCCTGCCGGGAGATTGGGCAATTACCGGTATCTCACAGGATTATTATGAAGCCGGCCGAATGCTGGGTGAAGCCATTGTCCGTGAAAATAATGCTGATAAGCCGGTTTACATGTTTACTGAAGGTCTTGATTACGGTTATAACCAAGAAGTGTATAACGGTCTTTTAGCGGAGATTTCCCAGGCTGGCTTTCAGGCCCATCATTATGAAATGTCACCCGGCGGCTCCCCAATACACCCGTTATTGAGAATGAAGATTTCTTTTCTCAGGTAATGGCTGATGAAGTAGCGGCATGTGATGACGGGGCAATTATCGTAGCTTTAGATGTAAAGAGTCTGGACTTGACCGCTGATATAATCGCGGATCATACGGCTTATGAAGACATCGCTGTTTTGTATGGTTTTGGCAGTACGACAAAGATTTTAAATCAAATGGATCGCGGCTTCATCAAAGGCTTGATAGCGACGAATCAATATGATGCTGGTTATTTAAGCAGTGAAAGCAGTTGAGGCAATTGAAAAAGCAGTGACCGGGAACAGATTGAACTGGCTTCATATTATCTTGAAAATATGATTTGAAGGAAAAGTATTTTGAAAAAATTCTTTATCCAATAGAATAAACGGAGGCATTATGAAAAAGAAAAATTCATTCATCGCAGCAGGGATTCTCATCTTTTGTCTGGTAATTGGCTGTATCGTTTTTCAAAGCCGCAGTAATATAGAAAAGAAGAAAAAGACACTTCGCATCGGCGTCACTTTATATCGCGGGATGATTCCTTTATTAACAATCTCTGCCGAAAGATGGAGGAACAGGTAAAAGCCTACGAAAAGGATACTGGCATCCGGATCGTTCTTGATATCGTGAACGGGAAAGGCAGTCAAAATACCCAAAACAGCCAGGTGGATCGTTTTGTATCATTAGGTGTTGATGTGATCTGTGTCAATATGGTTGACCGTTCAGCCGCATCTTATATTATTAATCGGGCAATGGAAGGCGATATACCTGTTGTATTCTTCAATCGAGAACCGGTGGAAGAGGACATGAACCGCTGGGAGAAGCTTTATTATGTCGGTGAGGACGCGAAGGAATCAGCTGTTTTGCAGGGAAATATTTTAGTAGATGCCTATAATGAAGATCCAAGCTCACTCGATTTAAACAATGACGGCAAGGTCAGCTATGTACTTCTTGAGGGCGAGACGAATCATCAGGATTCTCTGATCAGAACTGAATGGTCTATTCAGACATTAAAAGACGGCGGTGTGCCGCTGGAGAAAATTACCGGCGGCATCGGAAATTGGGAAAAAAGTCAAGGCTCTGCATGGATGGAGAAATGGCTGGATGAATACCCTAACGAAATCGAGCTGGTTATCAGCAACAATGATGATATGGCACTGGGGGCAGCCGATGCATTGGAGCGTAAAAAAATTACCGCGCCGATTAAAATTGTGGGCATTGATGGTACCCCTCAAGGTATTGAGGGTTTGGAATCAGGCAAATTATTTTGGAACAGTGCAATGTGACAGCGATGAGTATGCGAGTGTGATTTTTAAAATCGCATCAGCTGCCGGCTTGGGACATGATGTGCAGAAAGAAATTGAATTAAAGGACGGAAAGTATTATAACTGCTCCCAAATTGCCCTGACCACACAGATTAAATAAGTAACTATAATTAATGATGAAAAATGAAGTTTTCCTGGGAAATAATCGGTATTTTTAAGCTGTTTAGCTCCATTATTTATGGATAAAAGAATAAAAATGTATGCGCTATCAAAGAAATTTTATAGTGCAGTGAATAATATCGCATGGTAATCCTCCCTTGATAAAGTTATAATTTGGATAAATCAAGGGAGGATTTATTATGAAATTACTCAAAAAAGCATTAGCAGTAAGTATGGCTTCTGCAATGGTATTTGCTGTTGCAGGCTGCGGCAGCAACGACAAACCGACAGATAACCCGTCGGATCCTGGTACTGCGGAAGTTGCCAACAAGGATAAACCGTTAGTTTGGTTTAACCGTCAGCCATCAAGCAGCGCCACTGGCGAACTTGATATGAACGCACTGAATTTCAACAAAGACACATATTATGTTGGTTTCGATGCGAACCAAGGTGCTGAACTGCAAGGTACAATGGTTATGGATTACATTGAAAAGAACATCGATACGATTGACCGCAATGGTGACGGTATCATCGGTTATGTTCTGGCTATCGGCGATATCGGACATAATGACTCAATCGCACGTACCAGAGGTGTTCGTAAAGCATTAGGTACAGCCGTAGATAAAGACGGTAATGTTAACAGTGATCCAATCGGTACAAATACTGAAGGAACAACAGCCATCGTTCAAGATGGAACACTTGAAATCAATGGTAAGACTTATATCGTTCGTGAACTTGCTTCACAGGAAATGAAGAACTCTGCAGGTGCAACATGGGATGCTGCAACCGCAGGTAACGCTATCGGTACTTGGGCTTCTTCATTTGGTGATCAAATTGATATCGTAGTTTCTAATAATGATGGTATGGGTATGTCAATGTTTAACGCATGGTCAAAAGATAATAAAGTAGCTACTTTTGGTTATGATGCTAATAGTGATGCTGTTGCGGCTATCGCTGAAGGCTATGGCGGAACAATCAGCCAGCATGCTGACGTACAGGCATATTTAACACTGCGTGTTCTTCGTAATGCACTTGATGGTGTAGACATCGATACAGGTATCGGTACTGCTGATGATGCAGGTAACGTACTGAGTGCTGATGTTTTCAAATACAATGCTGATGAACGTTCTTATTATGCATTAAATGTTGCTGTTACAGCAGACAACTATAAGGATTTCATGGATTCTACAATGGTTTACGCTCCAGTATCTAATCAGCTTGATGAAGCAGCTCATCCTACAAAGAATGTATGGCTGAACATCTATAACTCTGCAGATAATTTCTTAGGTTCTACTTATCAGCCATTATTACAAAAATATGACAAGCTTCTGAATCTAAAAGTTGAATATATCGGCGGCGATGGTCAGACAGAATCTAATATTACAAACCGTCTTGGTAACCCTAGCCAATTTGATGCCTTTGCTATTAACATGGTTAAGACCGATAATGCGGCTTCTTATACAAGTTTATTAAATCAATAATATTTATTAATTAAAGGCGATTAGGGAGAAGAAATTCTCCCTAAGAACCTATTTATGGCAATGCAGCATTTTTAAACAGAGGAGTAAGAACAATGACAGATAAGAAAGATGATATCGTCTTATCAATACGCGGTATGAGCAAGTCATTTGGCCGAAACAGAGTTCTGGATCATATCAATCTGGATGTGAAACGCGGAACCGTTATGGGACTTATGGGTGAGAATGGCGCCGGTAAGTCAACCATGATGAAGTGCCTGTTTGGTACCTATCAGAAAGATGAGGGCAATATCTATTTAAAGGGCAAGGAAGTGAGCTTTTCCGGTCCTAAGGATGCCCTTGAAAATGGTATCGCGATGGTGCATCAGGAACTGAATCAATGCCTGGAAAGAAATGTAATTGATAATCTTTTTCTGGGCCGTTATCCGGTCAATTCCTTGGGTGTGGTTGATGAAGGCAGAATGAAAAAAGAAGCTTCTGAGCTATTCAGAAAGCTGGGAATGACTGTAAATCTTACGCAGCCGATGCGGAATATGTCGGTTTCCCAGCGGCAGATGTGTGAAATCGCTAAGGCAATTTCCTATAATTCACAGGTAATTGTTCTGGATGAGCCTACATCGTCATTGACGGTGCAGGAGGTGAACAAGCTCTTCGAGATGATGAGAAAGCTAAAAGAACAGGGGATTGCCCTTATTTATATTTCTCATAAGATGGATGAGATTTTTGAGATATGTGATGAAATATCGGTACTTCGTGACGGTAAATTGGTTGCGACAAAGAGTACCAAGGATGCTAATATGAACGATTTAATATCCGCAATGGTTGGCCGTTCATTGGATAACCGTTCCCGCCGGTAGACAATACGCCGGGTGAAAACATCTTATCCATTCAGCATCTGTCTACTAAATTTGAACCGCATTTACAAGATATATCCTTTGATGTGAAAGAAGGGGAAATCTTTGGTTTATATGGTCTGGTAGGCGCTGGCCGTACTGAGCTTTTAGAAACTATTTTTGGTGTTCGTACAAGAGCGGCAGGCCGTGTTTATTACAAGAATCAGCTGATGAATTTCAGCAGTGCAAAAGAGGCCATGGAGAATGGTTTCGCAATGATTACCGAAGAGCGAGGCGAATGGTATTTTCCTGAAGGGTGATTTGACTTTTAATACGACAATTGCCAATCTAAACCAGTATAAGTCAGGTGTAGCTCTTTCTGAATCTAAAATGATTAAAGCTACTTCTAATGAAATCAAGATCATGCATACCAAATGCATGGGGCCTGACGATAAGATTTCCAGCCTATCCGGAGGAAATCAGCAAAAGGTTATATTTGGCAAATGGCTGGAACGCGCACCGAAGATTTTTATGATGGATGAACCTACACGCGGAATTGATGTTGGTGCGAAATATGAAATTTATGAACTGATTATCAATATGGCGAAACAGGGCAAAACAATTATCGTTGTTTCATCGGAAATGCCGGAGATTCTCGGTATAACAAACCGTATTGGTGTCATGTCGAATGGGCGGTTGTCTGGTATCGTGAATACTAAAGAGACAAACCAGGAAGAACTTTTAAGACTCAGTGCGAAATATCTATAACAGGGAGATGAATTAATATGGCGAAAGGAAACGATAAGATCCTAACGGCTGAACAGGAACAGCAACTGCGGCAGCCCATTGAGGATTATGTAGGCAAAATACAAGAAAAGATTGATGATCTCAGAGCCGACGGCACCAATCGTGTAGTTGCTCTTCAAAATAATATTGATACTTTAAAACGGGATCGCAGTATACAAAAGGAAGAGAAAGAAAATAGAATCAAGGAATATAATGAACAGCTGGCAAAAGCAAAAACCGTTGAAGCAAACAACAAGGATGAGGTTTCAAAATTGATTAACGATGCGATTGCATATTTGAAAGCGCACTTTGATTCAGATTATTATCAGCTATTAAAAGAAAGCTGCGAACAGGAAAAAATACAGGCTAAGGAAGCATATAATAAGAAAATTGCGGAATTAGAAAAAGAACATAAAGATACTTTGGCAAAAATTTCTGATCATCAGGAAATCAAGGATGAAAAATATGTTCATAAGAACCGGATGTTTGATGCCAAAATGGAGTTAGATAAAGAGCTTCAGCAAATTAAAGACAGAAGGCATGCCGCCTTTGTATGGCAGTATCACCTGATTGACTTGCTGCGTTTATCTAAATTCACCTTTATGGAATCAAGAATGCAGAAATGGGAGAATTATAAATACTCATTTAATAAACGGACATCTTGCTGAATAATGGCTTATATATTGCGATTATCTTAATTTTTATTGGTCTGTGTATTGCTACCCCAATCATCAAGGGTGTGCCGCTGCTGACCTTTAACAATGTTTTAAATATTTTACAGCAGGCTTCACCGAGAATGTTCTTAGCGCTTGGTGTTGCGGGTTTAATCTTGCTGACCGGTACCGACCTTTCAATCGGACGTATGGTTGGTATGGGTATGACGACGGCAACCATTATCATGCATCAGGGAATCAATACCGGTGCGGTATTTGGTCATGTGTTTGATTTTACAGGTATGCCGATTGGTGCGCGAATGATTTTTGCACTGGTAATGTGTGTTCTGTTATGTACATTTTTACTGCCATTGCAGGCTTCTTTACCGCAAGATTTAAGATGCATCCATTTATTTCTACAATGGCTAATATGCTGGTTATCTTTGGTTTGGTTACTTATGCGACAAAGGGTGTATCATTTGGTGCTATCGATCCATCAATTCCAAAGATGATCATTCCAAGAATCGGCGGCTTCCCAACGATTATTTTATGGGCAGTTGTAGCCATCGCAATTGTATGGTTTATTTGGAACAAGACAACTTTTGGTAAGAATTTATATGCAGTCGGCGGCAATCCGGAAGCAGCAGCAGTTTCTGGTATCTCAGTATTCTGGGTAACCATGTGCATTTATTCTGGCTGGTATTCTTTATGGCTTTGGTTCATGGCTTGAATGTGCAAGAATGATCGGTTCTGGTTCTGCGGCATATGGCCAAGGCTGGGAGATGGATGCTATTGCGGCCTGCGTAGTAGGCGGCGTATCCTTTACTGGCGGTATTGGTAAGATTTCAGGTGTAGTAGTCGGCGTACTTATTTTCACCGTATTAATCTACTCACTGACAATTCTTGGTATCGATACAAATCTTCAATTCGTATTTGAAGGTATTATCATTATCACAGCAGTAACTTTGGACTGTCTGAAATACGTTCAGAAAAAATAATAACTATAAGAAGGCAATGCTTAGTAATAGTTATAAAAAATCAAAGTTCAGGTTTAGATAACATGTGGTTCAGGGCATTTAAAAAGATGGTAAAAATATCTTTTAGAGGCCTTGAACCACTTTTTTTATGTTTGTTCTTATTTATTTATAATGCTGTTTATCATTTCAAATCATAACCAAGCGTTCAGTTTTTGTGTTTGCATTATACAAAATTAAGACTTAAAAAAGCTTGCCATAAAATGCTTAAAGTGCTTCATTAAAATGCTTGTAAAGCCTATTAAATCAGGCTTTTCTTCAGTTTAACAATTGTCTTGCGCAAACACAAATCTTGAACTCTAAAAAGGATTGAAAGCGTTTCGATTATGCTTTAAAATCACAAGTGTAAAGGGAAGAGATGAAATAAATCATCCGCCTGTGTAAGCTTACAGAATCACAAGGAGGTGATCCACATGCTTAAAGATTTAACGAGTGAGAAATTGATTCGGCTGCAGATTGAAGCTGATAACTGGGAAGATGCAGTAAGAAAGGCCGCTGAGCCGCTGGAAGATGAAGGCAAGATTAAAGCTAGCTATATTGATGCAATTATCGATTCAGTAAAAACCGCGGGTCCATACATTGTTATCACACCTCATGTAGCGCTGCCGCATGCCCGGCCGGAAACCGGAGCCTTGGAAAGTGCTATTGGTATCGCGACTTTAAAAGCGCCGGTTGCCTTTGGCAATGCTGACAATGATCCAGTGAAGTATCTGTTTTGTCTAAGTGCTAAAGACAACAACTCACATCTTGGCGCATTGGCTGATTTAGCTGAACTACTTGAAAACAAAGAATTTTTTGAATTATTGGATAAAACAAATGATCCAAAAGAAGTCATTGATTATTTAAACCATTAGGTAGAAAAGGAGGTACACATATGTACAAAGCATTAGTTTGCTGCCGTGCCGGCATGGGTTCGAGCATGCTGCTGAAGATTAAGGTTGATCAGGTTATAAAAGAAAATAACATGGAAATCGTTACTGAACATGGAAATCTTGATTCATTAATTGGTTTTAATGGGATCTGGTTATCACCATGGAGGATCTGATGATGGAATTAAAAGATAAGGTTCCATTTGCTGTCGGTATCCGCAACATTGTTGATAAAGATGAAATCAAAGCAAAATTAAATGAATTCTTAGATACTAAAAAATAGTTGTAAAACTTAAGGGAGGAAAAAGAATATGTTAGATGCATTATTAGGACAAGTCAGGAATACATCGCTGATCGTTGGTTTAATCGCTCTTATCGGTCTGCTGCTGCAAAAGAAGTCAGCAACTGAAGTAATCTCAGGAACTGCAAAAACGATTATGGGCTTTATGATCTTCAACATTGGATCAAGCGCTATCTCAACGATCGTTGCTAACTTTACTACATTATTCAATACAGGGTTTGGAATTGACGGTGTTACAACTCAGGTAGAGGTTGCTACCGGTATGGCATTACTAAATACTTATGGTAAACTGAGGTAGCTCTTGTACTGTTAGTAGGTTCGTTGCTAACTTGGTAATTGCTAAGTTTACACCATTTAAAGCAATCTTCTTAACTGGTCAGCATTTCTTATATTTCGCATGTGTACTTGCATTAGTATTTATCGCTGTGGGTCTGCCAATGCCAGTTACAATTATCGGCGGCGGTATCGTTCTAGGTTTCTGCGGTGCTGCACTGCCAACGCTCTGTCAGCCGTTTATGAATAAGATAACCGGTTCAGATAATCTGGCAATGGGTCACTTCAACTGTATTGGTTATGCTTTCTGGTTATGTTGGTAAATTCATTTGCTGGTTCAAAAGAAAATCTGATTCAAGCAATGTTAACATGCCTAAATTCTTTGAATTATTCCGTGACTTTATCTTCTCAATTGCATGCTTCATGGTTGTATTATTCTATATTGCTGTATTTGCATGCGTTGCAACAGGCAACATGGAAACAGTATTGTCAATGTCAGGCAATGACTTATGGTTTGTATATCCGCTGCTGCAAGGTCTGCAATTTGCTGCTGGTATGAGCGTATTGATCTATGGTGTTCGTCAGTTCATCGCTGAAATCACAGCTGCATTCGTTGCTATCTCTGAAAAATATATCCCTAATTCTAAACCAGCTGTTGACTGTCCTGCTATTTTCCCATTCGCACCTACTGCAGTTGTTATCGGTTTCGTCGGTGCATTCTTAGGCGGTCTGTTCGGTATGGCAATGATGGTTCTGTTTAAGAGTCCGGTAATTATGATTCCAGCTGCTGGTATCTGTTGCTTCTTCTGGCGGCATACTTGCGGTGTATTCGGTAATGCTTATGGTGGATGGAAGGGCGCTCTTGCCGGTTCATTCTTAGTTGGTATTGGTTTAGTTGCTTTACCTCTGGTTCTTTATCCGGTATTTGAAACACTTGGTATCGCTGGTGCTTCATTCCCGAACATCGACTACAATATTGTCGGAACACTCTTGTACAAGGTATTAAGCATTTTCCACTAATTAGATTTATAGTTGTACAGGAACAAGGAGTGAAAATTCCTTGTTCTTGCTTTTTAAGGAGAGCGTATGATCAAAAGTAAAATGAAACAGCAGCCATTATTTGGTACCCTGATAAAAATTGTAGATGATCCGGCGATGTTGATTATGGCAAAGGATGCGGGTATGGATTTTGTCTTTTATGATTGTGAGCATGGGATGATTCCTTATGATCGGCTGCATGATCTGATGCTGATGGGCAATGGCATTAAGATGCCTTCAATCGTAAGGGCTGCACAGCTTGCGCGCAGTGATGTATCAAGAGTGCTTGACTGCGGAGCTGCGGGTGTGATGGTGCCGATGATTGAAACAAGTGAACAAGCCAGACAGCTAGTGCAGTGGAGCAAGTATCCGCCGCTTGGCAGCCGCAGCTATTCAGGCGGTGCAAATACATTCTACAAACCATCAGGCAACCATCAGGAAAATATGCGTGAACTGAATCAGTCAACGATTACGATTGCGCAGATCGAGACCGTTAAGGGTGTTGATAATGTCGATGAAATCGCTCAGGTAGAAGGCATTGACGCTTTGATTGTCGGGCCTGCTGATTTGGGAATATCAATGGGCAATCCTGATAATATGATGCATCCTGATGAGCTGGCTTTGATTCGTAAGGTTGCGAATGCTTGTAAAAGAGCAGATAAGGGCTTTGGAATTATTGGGCCGCTGCCTTTGATTGCCGAATTTAAGAATGATATTGATCTGCTTATCTCAGCCATTGATGTAAATATTCTGCGTGATGGTTTAAAACAATACGTTAAATGCTATCAGGATATTATTAAATAAAGGAGGATCTATGGAAACAAAGAAAGTAATCAAAGAATTCCTTGATATTGAATTCTCTGAAATACAAAAATTATATCAATCATATTGATTATTCTGCCATTGAAAAGGCAAAGGATTTGATTCC
>SCPN01000685.1_pt1 | contig 24979 bp, 23 predicted proteins | sample 6106831 | NCBI WGS metagenome assembly SCPN01 (sample SAMN10720447, study PRJNA508395) | human gut metagenome | isolation source: Participant 1, 0 month
AATTAAACGGAAAAATAAAGGCGTATGATGAAAATAAAAATGAACTTGCAGAAGACAGCGGTGAGTTGCAGCTTGTGTCGACCGGAATATCAGGTATTCCTGTTTTTCAGATTAGCAGATATATTTCAAGGCAGTTGGAAAAAACAAAAAGAGCTTATATAGAAGCCGATTTTCTGACTGAATTTTCAAAGGATGAACTGCTTGGAGAAATACTAAGGCGCAGGCAGGACGAACAGGAACTTGAGGTGTCTTATATTCTTGAGGGAATTATGAATAATAAGCTTGTTGATGCCATATTGTCGAGGGCGGGAATAAATAAAAATAGTAAACTTAAGGATTTGACAACAGAGCAATGTGAACAGATTTGCAGTCTTATAAAGAAATTTGAAGCAGAAGTTAAGGATACGGCTGGATTTGACAACGCACAGGTGACTTGCGGAGGAGTAAGCAAAATAGAGGTAAACTTTAAAAATATGAGTTCAAAAATCTGCAAGGGATTATATCTTGCAGGAGAGATAGTGGATGTTGACGGAATTTGCGGAGGTTATAATCTCCAGTGGGCATGGAGCAGCGGTTACATTGCGGGAATAAGCGCAGCAGGAGGAAAATAACAGTGATACATATAGGTCAGTTGAAAGTACTGGTAGAAAAAGTCGCAGCCAAAGCAGACAGGCAGGACTTAAAAAAAGGTATAATATCAGCGGGTGAAATGTCTGTAATTAAAAAATATATAGAGAAGAAATTAAAGATAAAAGCGGATGACATTAGAAATATCGAGATATTAAAAAAGTCGGTAGACGCAAGAAAAAAAGAACAATTATCGTTTGTGTATCAGCTCGATATTGAGTGTGACAACGAAAAGAAGATTGTAAGCCGTTATAAAAAAAATGATGTGTCTTTAAAAGAAAAAAAGACTATAGTCAGGGAAATAAATGACAATATACCGCCTGAAAATAAAGGTCAGACTGTTATTGCGGGATTTGGCCCGGCTGGAATTTTTGCGGCTTACGAACTTGCCAAATCAGGGTATAAACCTATAGTCATTGAGAGAGGTCTTGATGTTGAAAACAGAAAAAAAACTGTTGAGAAGTTTTGGAATACGGGAGAACTTGACACAGAATGCAATGTCTCATTTGGTGAGGGCGGCGCCGGAACTTTTTCTGATGGAAAGTTAAATACGATGGTAAAAGACAGATTTGGATATAACCGCAAAGTGCTTGAGACATTTGTAAGGTTTACGGGTGCTCAGGAAAATCTTCAAAAGCCGCATATAGGAACGGACAAATTGGCTGATGTAGTAAAAAATATGAGATTAGAGATAGAGAGACTTGGCGGTGAGGTAAGATTTGGTGTAAGGCTTGACAGCATAAACACAGAAAAAGAAAACGAAACACAGAAAATCGTGTCGGTAAATGTCACAGACAGGGAGAGTTCACAAAAACAGGAGATAAAATGTGAAAAACTTATTCTTGCCATCGGACACAGCGCAAGAGATACTTTTATAAGCCTTCATGAAAGTGATGTCGAAATGCAGCAGAAATCATTTGCGATAGGTGTGAGAGTTGAACATCTGCAGGAAATGATAGGCAGAAATCAATATGGTGACATGTATAAAATACTTCCGACAGCGGATTATAAGCTTACTCATCAGACTAAAGATGGAAGAGGAGTATATTCATTTTGTATGTGTCCGGGCGGTTATGTTGTGAATGCATCTTCGCAAAAAGGCATGCTTGCGGTAAATGGCATGAGTAATTATCTTCGTGACAGCAAAAATGCCAACAGTGCAATGGTTGTGACAGTCGGTCCAGAGGACTATGAGAGTGATGACGTGCTTGCAGGAATGAGATTTCAGCAGAAGTGGGAGAAAAAAGCGTATGAGGCAGCAGGCGGAAAAATTCCGGTACAGTTATTTGGTGATTTTAAGAAAGACAGAGTGAGCAGTGAATTTGGTGAGGTCATACCTGAGACAAAAGGTGAGTATGCTTTCGCAAATGTGAGAAAGATAATTCCTGAGAGTGTTGCTTCTTCTATAGAAGAGGGCATAACGGCATTTGAAAAGAAGATAAAAGGATACAGCAGGGATGACACGCTGCTGCTTGGAATAGAAAGCAGGACATCCTCACCGGTAAAGATATTGAGAGATGAGTCCATGCAGTCAAATATCAGAGGAATATATCCGTGTGGTGAAGGTGCCGGGTATGCAGGCGGAATAACATCTGCCGCAATGGATGGAATAAAAATCGCAATGCAGATAAAAGGAGGAAATTATAAATGACAATGGATGAAAAGATAAAGAGAATAAATGAGTTGTATCATAAATCACAGGCAGAAGGGCTTAATGAGGAGGAACTTGCCGAACAGAAAAGACTGAGACAGGACTATATAGCGTCAGTCAGAAGAAATCTGACAAGCCAGCTTAAAGGGATAACAGTTGTAAATCCTGACGGAACTGTAGTTGATATGAAAAAGAGAAGAAAGAAGCTGCATTGATATATGGAAAAATCTGTTTTAAGAAAAGAAATGAAGCTGCTGCGAAAATCTATGGACAAAAATGATAGAACAGCAAAAGACAAAAAAATCTTTGAAAATCTCATCAAACTGGATAGCTTCAAGAGCAGCAGTTGGTTTTATGTATATGTATCTTATGGCACAGAAGCAGATACGAAAAATCTTATTGAACATTTGTTTGAGTTAAAGAAAGAAAGAGAAATACATGTTGCTGTTCCAAAAGTTTTAGGTGATGAGATGGATTTTTTTGAAATTAACTTATTTTCGGAGTTAGAGAAAGGCTGTATGGGGATATTAGAACCTTCAACCGGCAACAAAGTAAAACCTGAAAATGCATTTATGGTGTTGCCGGGACTTGCATTTGACGAGGAACATAAAAGGCTTGGATATGGCGGTGGCTTTTATGATAAATATCTTAGTAAATACGGCGCTGAAAGATTTATGAAGGTGGCGGTATGCTATGATTTCCAGATGCAAAAGAAAGGTGTAATAGCCTCAGATAGCAACGATATCAAAGTTGATATGATAGTCACGGATAAAGCATATTATTAAAAAAGACATCCATAACGCATTAGTTTATATTTGTTTACAAATATAATTTCTTTTTTAGAACTAATCACAATTTGAACACAAACAATACACAAACAGAACATAGTTACAATGTATTATTGTACTTGTAATAAAGATACAGAGAAAATTAAAAATTACGGTTAGTGCTTAGGCACCACCGTTGGTGATTAGATTTCTGAAAGGAGAGATTTATATGCGTAAAAATAATTTTTTAAAGATAACAACATATGCAGCAGTATTTGGTTTGATTGGTGGAATGAGTTTTGAAGGAACAACTTACATTTCAAATAAGTATATAAATAAATCATCTGTTGAAAGTTCAAAAACAACAAGCAAGAGTATAGAAAAGACATCGACATTGTCATCAACAAGCACAAATACAAGCAGTTCTGACGGAGTGTCCGGAGTGTCAGAGAGTGTACTTCCATCAATAGTAGCAATAGATGTAAAGACGACACAGACATCAACAGATGTGTTTGGAAGAACTTATGAGCAGGATGCAAGCGGAAGCGGTTCAGGAATTATAGTTGCACAGGACAGCAAAAATATTTATATTGCAACAAATAATCATGTTGTAGCAGATGCGTCAAGTGTTTCAGTAACTTTCAATGACAAGAGTGTTTATTCGGCAACGGTAAAGGGAACGGATTCAGACTCAGACCTTGCGGTTGTTGAGGTTCCGCTGTCGAAACTTTCAGCAGACACACTCAGCAACATAAAAGTTGCAACATTAGGTGACTCTGACAAAGTTAAAGTTGGTGCACAGGCGATTGCGATAGGAAATGCACTTGGTTACGGAACTTCCGTAACAGTCGGATATATCAGTGCAAAAGACAGAGAAGTATCAGGTGAGGACAATACAATGAAACTTCTCCAGACAGATGCAGCTATCAACCCGGGAAACAGCGGCGGAGCACTTGTTGATTCATCAGGTGCCGTTATTGGAATTAACTCATCTAAATATGCAGATACATCTGTTGAGGGAATGGGATTTGCAATTCCTATAAACACAGCAATTCCTATTATTAACGATATAGTAAAGGCACAGACTGTATCAGAGGATGAACAGGCTTATCTTGGAATAAAAGGAACAAATGTGACATCCGAGTATGCACAGTATTACAACACCGACAAAGCCGGAATCAAAAAAGGTGATGTAATCGTAAAATATAAGGGCAAAGACGTTACGACAATGGACGGGCTTCAGGAGAAAATGGCACTTTGCAAAGCCGGTGACAAAGCTGAGATAACTGTAAAAAGAGCTGACAATGGCGAATATAAGAGTATTACATGCAATGTCACACTTGGAAAGAAATCAGATGCTCCTGAAAGCACAGAAAACAGTTCAGATAACGGTAACAGCAGCTCTGATTCAAACAGCGGACAGAACGGTTCTTCAGGACAGTACGATAATAACGGACAGTATGGCGGCAATAACAATGGCTCATTATTTAACTGATAAATAGGAAACTTTAATTGATAAGCAGGAGGCATATATACCCATAAAAGGTAAAAAATATTGAAAAACATATTTACAACTTTGTTGTTCTATGTTATATTGTAATAGTTGTGTCTAATCAAAACGGCACAGGTTATTCAAATTACCGACGCTCAGTATCAGGTCGCTCCGTCCGATTCTTAGTGTCAGGTGAAAATTACAAATACCCGTTATGGGACAGGAGGTTATTATGATTAGTAAAGAAAAGAAAGCTGAAATTATCAAGACTTATGGACGTACACCAGAGGATACAGGTTCTCCAGAGGTACAGGTAGCTCTTTTAACAGCACGTATTCTCGAACTTAATGAGCATTTAAAAGAGAACAAGAAAGATCATCATTCAAGACGTGGTCTTCTTAAAATGGTAGGTCAGAGAAGAAATCTTCTTGCTTACTTAAAGAAGAAAGATATTGAAGCTTATCGTGAACTTATTGCTAAATTAGGTTTAAGAAAATAATATCTTAACTTGTATTAGCATTGTGACAGAAGTCCTGTCAGTGAAGCCATTGGTTAAACAACGGCAGCTGACAGGACTTTTTTACAAAGGTGCGGAATACTTGCATATATTAAAATAAAATGGTATACTTATAAAGATATTGTGTGGGCAAAAGCCGAGACTGCTGAAAAGTATATCTTTTTTGTTTTACGAAACATAAAAGCATTATTTTTTATGTTATGTTAAGGTATATTTTTCAGTTGTTTCGGGACAGGAGCCTGCATAAATTTTGTTTTGCAGAGAAAGGAGATTTTCATGGCATACAAATCATTTTCCATGGAACTTGCCGGCAGAACTCTTACAGTAGAAGTTGGAAGAGTTGCTAAGCAGGCAAACGGTGCAGCATTGATGCACTATGGCGATACTACTGTACTTTGTACAGCTACAGCATCAGAAAAACCAAGAGAGGGAATAGACTTTTTCCCACTTTCAGTAGAGTTTGAAGAAAAAATGTATTCAGTAGGAAAAATTCCGGGAGGATTTAACAAACGTGAGGGTAAGGCATCAGAGAATGCGGTACTTACTGCACGTGTTATTGACAGACCTATGCGTCCGCTTTTTCCGAAGGATTACAGAAACGATTGTTCACTTAACAACCTCGTTCTTTCAGTAGATACAGAGTGCCGTCCTGAGCTTGTTGCTATGATAGGTTCAGCGATAGCTACATCAATTTCAGATATTCCATTTTATGGTCCATGTGCTACAACACAGTTAGGTATGGTTGACGGAGAGTTTATTGTAAATCCAAGCCAGGAAGTATGGGATAAGGGTGACCTTAGACTTACAGTTGCTTCAACAAGAGAAAAAGTTATCATGATAGAAGCCGGAGCAAATGAAATTCCGGAAGCAAAGATGATTGAAGCCATTTACAAGTGTCATGATGTAAATCAGACTATCATTGAATTTATTGATAAGATGGTTGAAGAAGTCGGAAAGCCAAAGCATGAATATACAAGCTGTGCTATTCCGGAAGAGATGTTTGAAGAGATTAAGAAGATTGTTCCTCCGGAAGAGATGGAAGTTGCAGTATTTTCTGATGACAAACAGACTCGTGAGGAAAATGTGCGTCAGGTGACAGAGAAACTTGAGGAGGCATTTGCTGAGAATGAAGAGTGGCTTGAAATTCTTCCAGAAGCTGTATACCAGTATCAGAAGAAGACAGTACGCAAGATGATATTAAAAGACCATAAGCGTCCTGACGGTCGTGAGATTACACAGATACGTCCTCTTGCCGCTGAGGTTGACCTTATACCTAGAGTTCACGGTTCAGCTATGTTCACTCGTGGACAGACACAGATTTGCAATATCACAACACTTGCACCTCTTTCTGAAAAGCAGAAGGTTGACGGACTTGACGCAAATGTTATAGAGAAGAGATATATGCATCATTACAATTTCCCTTCATATTCAGTTGGAGAGACAAAGCCTAGCAGAGGACCGGGACGTCGTGAAATCGGACATGGAGCATTGGCAGAGAAAGCTCTTATACCTGTTCTTCCAAGCGAAGAGGAATTCCCATACGCTATCAGAAGCGTATCAGAGACATTTGAGTCAAATGGTTCAACATCTATGGCTTCAACATGTGCGTCATGTATGTCACTTATGGCAGCAGGTGTACCTATCAAGAAGATGGTTGCAGGTATTTCATGTGGTCTTGTTACCGGCGACACAGATGACGATTTTGTACTTCTCACAGATATTCAGGGGCTTGAAGATTTCTTTGGAGACATGGATTTCAAGGTTACAGGTACAACAGAGGGAATTACTGCAATCCAGATGGATATAAAGATTCACGGACTTACAAGACCTATCGTAGAGGGTGCTATTGCGAGATGTCGTGAAGCAAGGCTTTTCATCATGGATACATGTATGAAACCTGCTATTTCTGAGCCTCGTAAAGAAGTAGGAAAATATGCACCAAAGATTATTCAGATGCAGATTGACCCTCAGAAGATTGGTGATGTTGTCGGACAGAGAGGAAAGACAATAAATGCACTTATCGAGCGTACAGATGTCAAGATAGACATTACTGATGACGGAAATGTTTCTATCTGTGGAGAAGATGCAGATAAGATGGCAGAAGCAAAGAGACTTATAGAGGTCATAACTACTGATTACTATGAAGGTCAGATTCTTGAAGGAGAAGTGATAAGCATTAAAGAATTTGGTGCGTTCATTGAATTTGCACCCGGTAAAGAAGGCATGGTTCATATTTCAAAGATTGCTAAAGAAAGAATTGAGCATGTAGAGGATGTTCTTACATTAGGAGACCATGTAAAGGTTGTTTGTCTTGGAAAAGACAAGATGGGCAGAATGAGCTTCAGCATCAAAGATGTAAAATAAATATAGTTTTTGAATAAAAGCAGAGATGGAGATTTTGAATTTTTATCAAGATCTCCATTTTTTAACAGTTCAGCCTTTCATTTTTTACTTTTTTTATATAAAATACTCGACAATATACTTAAATGGTTGTAAAATGTATTTAAATGGAGAAAAAAGAACAGATATTGGAGAAAATAAATAGATGAGGAGTATTGTTACATGAAGAAAATGGATAATAAAAAATTTAACAGGCTATATTATGGGGTGTTTATATGTACTTTGTTTTCTGCAATATTATGTTTTGTTATCGGAGATGGTGATTTATCATATGACAAATATGTAACAGCATTTTATGGGGACAGTTATGGAAAGATAATAAGTATTATAAACCAGAAAGTTATAATTGCGGGAGTGGATACAAGGGTTATCCCGGTTTTACCTCTAAATGTAAAAGCTACATTGATAACTGTTATAGTTTTCATTGCAGGTTGTGTTGCAGTTCAGCTGCACACAAAAAAAAGTATATTTCTTGCTTTGGCAGGATGCATGAGTATATCATTTATACAGTGGTGGCTTATTTATAAGGGGATATTATATATTCCTATTATTGAGATTATTGTATTTGCCGGTTTTACGTATGTATTGCTGTCTGTCATCAAGAAGATTATATACAATTATAATACCAGAAATCTCCCGATAGGTGCTGTCGTTAAATTTGCGAAGAATATAGTAAATATGGAGTCGGAAACTACATATGCAAATTATCTTATAAACAATAAGAAACAGATTGAAAGGTCACTGTCTGCAAAGCTTGTTCATCCGGCACTGACAAAAGATTCAAGCCTTTTAAAGAAGATTGCAGCGGAAAGTCATAGAAATAAGAAGTTTGTTGAAACGCAGGTGTTTGGAAATGACAAACAGACAAGAACAACAGTATTGCAGACAAGAACAAAATTGTTTAAGGATTTTGAGTATCTGGCATTTATTCCTATGCCCATTATAGACAAAAGTTCGGAGGAACTTGTATATACAGTTATCGGTATAGACAAAAAAATGAGTGTACAGAGAGCTTCACATGTTTCAACTATGTTGTTCTCTATGTATATTTATTTCAGGGCAAGACATGAGAGAGACGAGCATCAGCGTGTATATTTTTCAATGCTTTCTCTAATGATTTCTGTGATAGATGCAAAAGATCCTGTTACGGCAGGTCATTCACAGCGTGTAGCTGAACTTTCAAGAGACCTCGGAACATGGCTTGGGATTGACAAAAATCAGATGTTTGAACTTGAATTTGCATCACTTATGCATGATATTGGAAAGATAGGTGTCTCAGACTACGTATTGAACAAGCCGAGTATCTTTACAAAAAGTGATTTTGAACAGATGAAAAACCATACCGTACGTGGTGCTGAGATGCTTAAAGAAGTCGGGATGAGTGAGGCTATAGTAGAGGGTGTAAGACATCATCATGAGAGAATTGACGGGCGTGGCTATCCTGACGGAATAGAAGGTGACGAGATAAATCTTATTGCTAAGATAATAAAAATTGCAGATGTTTATGATGCACTTACAAGCAAAAGACAGTATAAAGATGCTTGGAAGATAGATAAGGCAATGAATATTATTTACAATGGCAGAGGTATAGAATTTGATTCCGATATAGCGGATGTATTTATTGAACATATGGCACCGGATACATGGATTCCGCCTATTAAGAGCACGAAAAAGTCAGGAATAGACAGTCTGGTAGATAAAGCGGTAAGTATATCTGTCGATTTTTATCAGAAATATAGTGCTGAGATGGATGATAATTATGTTCTTATGAGCAGAAATAAAGATAAAGTTGATTTTTGCTGTGAAGATTCATTTATGGGATATGACTGGGGCGAAACATTCAACAACAGGAAGTTCCTTGTTGAGAAACCGCTTATTGTTGCCTATGAAGATAAAACAGAAAGTCTTGTATTTGCACAGTCATCCGATGATGAACATGTAGAAAAGATATATTATTATTTCTTTAAAGGATTTATAAATCTTGGCGTATATGTTTTAAAAAGAGAAAATGTTGGTGTTGTTTTAGATATACTTCTCAGAGAGTATGGTTCACCTGTAAAAGTCAGCGATGAGTTTATGGCATATAAGTGTAATAAAATGAGAATAGTATTTTATCATACAAATGATGATAAGTGCCTGCTTATCTATGCACCTGAGTATATGTGTGTCAATTATGTATTTGACAGTGAAAAAACAAATATGGCAAGTTAAATAAAACAATAGGATAAAATTTGGAAAGAGTTTGTTTTATATATGGAAAAAAAGAAAGTTAATACAAAAAAAATTTCAGGAATAGGTCTTATGATTGCACTGGCATTTGTCCTTAGTTATATAGAATCAATGATGCCGATAAATATTGGAATACCTGGAATAAAGCCAGGGTTTTCAAATATAGTTGTTATCTTTTCGCTATATGTATACAGTCCTTTAACTGCATTTGGCATTGCTATTGTCAGAATTATTCTTGTAGGATTGACATTTGGAAATTTTGCAAGTCTTATGTACAGTTTTGCAGGTGGTATGCTTAGTTTTGTGATTATGTATGTTTTGCGCAGATTGGATTTGTTTTCGGTAAACTGGGGTGAGTGTTGCAGGAGGAGTAAGCCACAACATAGTCAGATAATAGTGGCAATGCTTGTTCTCAAAACAAAACTGCTTATATATTATCTTCCGGCTCTTATAATATCGGGTACATGATAGCCGGAATAGTAGTAGGCATAGCAGGAGGACTGCTTATAAAAGAATTGGAAGATACATGAATGAAATGTAAGACAGAAGGGAGATAAGCCATAATTTACTTATGGCTTGTTTTTGCAATTTTACATGTAAAGCACTTTTACATACATAAATATACACATATGGCTATGAAACAAAAAGTACACCTATACAACTTTTGACAAAACTTTTTCAAAAAACAAAGGAACAAATTAGTATTTTATGAAAGTAATTGTGGTGATAGACTTTAGGTAAAGCAAAACAAGTTATTGAAAGGAGAAGCTATGAAGGATATTAAAAAATATGGAAAAAGAGCATGACGGCGTTGTTATCATCAGCTATGGTTTTAACACTGCGCGTAAATGAACTTAAAGTTCAGGCGGCATCTGTTATAAACAGGGATGACTAACAGTATTGTATATTCGGTTGATTGTGGAGATATCGATGTAACTACGGTTCCCGAGGATGGCCCTTGGAACTCTCACAACAGCGTAACTGATCAGGTATATGGTGCTGACAAAAAAACAGGTTATAAATGGGGTGTTGTTGACACTGTTAGCAGCCCTCTTGTAAACGGTTCATCAAGTGCAGGCGGAGTAACCACTGACTGGACATGGGCATATGAATTTGCAGGCGGTGACCAGACTTCAAAGACAGGCACAAACCGTTATACAAAAAATCAATATGAAAAAAATACAAACAACGGAGAGAGACAGTTAGATTATAAGTTTGAGATAGAAAACGAAGCTATATGTCGAGTTGGATTTTGCAGACCCTTGGGGATGTTCAAAATCACCTTCCGTATATGCTAATCTTGGTGAGAAAGATGAGACAGCGATTGCCAAAGATTTCTCGGTAAGTTCAAATTCTGGAGTTGTGACCGGAATGGTAACTGTTACAAATGGTGAGCTTACGATTGATGCAAGAGGAACAGGAGATAACAATAAGGCTATAAATATGACTTACATCACTATTAAAGAAGCTGGTGAAAAGACACTTGCGCAGACAGATATTGACGCATTGAATATTCCTGAAACTGCAACAGGTGATATTGAACTTCCTACAAAGGGTAGTAAAGCAGAAAGTGATATTTCATGGTCAAGCAGTGATGAGAGTATCATTACAAAAAGAAGGTAAGAACAAACCAGAATCGGGTCAGGCTGATTCAAAGGTTACACTTACGGCAACAGTAAAAACGGAGGAGTAACACTCTACAAAGGAATTTGTTGTAACGGTTATGGCACAGAAGGATATGACTAATCTTGAATATTTTGACAACGATAAAGTTGTTGTAACAGATGAGTATTATCAGAATGCACTTGAACTCGATGTGCAGAATCTTTTAAAACTTGATGCAGATAGACTTTTGGCAGGGTTCAGAGAAACAGCCGGATATGCTGCAGGAGTTCTGTTCATGAGGATATTGAGAGTTACATGAAAAATAAAAAGCGCTATGAGGGCGGCTGGGAAAATTCTCTTATCGGAGGCCATACATTAGGACATTATATGTCAGCAGTTGCACAGGGTATAGTAAATCCGGGTGTGACAGCAGAGGAAAAAGAAAAACTTACAGAGAGATTAAATTACATAATTGATGCTCTTAACGACTGCCAGAAAAAGACAGATGGTGTGAACGGCCTTGAGGGATACATTTTTGGAGCAACACTTCCAAATTCATCATTTAAGAAAAATGTAGCACTTCAGTTTGACAATGTTGAAAAGGGAAGAGCAAATATCGCAACTGAGGCATGGGTGCCATGGTACACAATGCACAAGATACTTGCAGGACTTGTAGATTCATATCAGATTGCCGGAAACAAGACGGCACTTGAAGTTGCAAATAAACTTGGAACATGGATTGCTGACAGGGCAAACAACTGGAGTTCATCAACACAGAGCACTGTTCTTGGCATAGAATACGGCGGAATGAATGATGCATTATACCAGTTATACAAAGTTACTGATGTTTCAAACAAAGAGGACTTTTATAAGGCTGCACATCAGTTTGATGAGACATCATTATTTGAGAGTGTTCTTGCAGGTTCAAAAAATGTTTTGAACGGAAAGCACGCAAACACAACAATTCCTAAGTTTTTAGGTGCACTCTGCCGTTATGAGACAGATAATACTCAGACAAAATATCTCCAGTATGCTGAAAGTTTCTGGCAGATGGTAAAAGACAAACATACATATATTACCGGCGGAAACAGTGAGGATGAGCATTTTGGCGCCGATGAGGTACTCGACGGTGAGAGAACGGTCTGCAATAATGAGACGTGCAACACTTATAATATGCTCAAACTCAGCAGAAGACTTTTTGTGATAACAGGAGATAAGAAATATGCAGATTATTATGAAAATACATTTATAAATGCCATTATGTCATCACAGGATCACAAGACAGGTCTTACAATGTATTTCCAGCCTATGGCAAGCGGATACCAGAAAGTTTTCGGAACACTTGAAAACAGTTTCTGGTGCTGTACAGGTTCAGGTATGGAGAACTTTACAAAATTGCAGGACAGCATTTATTTCAAAGGAAAAAATGTAATTGCTGTAAATCAGTATCTTGCATCAAAAGCTACAGGTGACGGATATGTTGTAGAGCAGACAGGTGACCTTTCAAAAGATGACACAATGGTATTTGAGGTAAGTGGTGATAAAATTACATTTAACCTTAAACTCCGTATGCCGGATTGGGTAAAAGACGATAATGCAACAGTAAAATTCGGCGAGGAGGAATACAAATACGAAATAAAAGACGGATATATTGTTATTCCTAATGAAAAGATTAAGTCAGGTGCTAAATTCAGCATCAAACTTCCAATGGAAGTAAATGCATATAATCTTCCTGACGGAGAAGACACATATGCATTTAAGTATGGACCTTATGTACTCAGTGCAAAACTCGGAACAGCAAACCAGACAACAACAACATCACACGGTGTTGCGGTTACTGTACCTGCTTCAAAGGCAGTTTCAAAGGATACTATAGGTATTACAAATGCAGCTGCTGTAGATGAATTTATCTCTAATATAAATGAAAATCTTGTGAAACAGGATGGAGAGATGAATTTTAAATTAAAAGGCACAAATGTAGATTATACATTCACAACTCATTACAATCAGGATGAGGAAAATTACGGTATTTACTGGACATATTACGTAGATGCTGACGGAAGAAACAGTCAGGCTGTACTTGAAGAAAAACAGAAAAACAGAATAGCTGATGCAACTGTTGATAAGATTGAACAGATTGGCCGTGGTCAGTATGAGCTCAGATTTACACTTGCTGACGGTAACGAGACAAAGGACGGACTTATTGATAACGGTTCTGTTGCTGAGGATGCACCAAATTTAAGCAGATATGCACAGGCATCTAAATCTTTTGCATATAAGATGGAAGCTGATGAGAATGAGGATAATTATCTTTTGGTAACATATGCAAAAGAAGATGACGGAAAGCCTATGAAAATTTCAGTCGGTGACAGTGTGATAACTGATGAATTGTTAAGCAGCAAAGATGCAGAAGTTAAAAATATTACACTTGCAGATGCTGACAAGGATAAATATTATCAGGTTATGTACAAGATTCCGGCAAGTGTTGTAAAGGAAAACATAGGTGAATTAAAAGTAATCGAAAACGAGACAGAGTTTACAAAGAGAGTAATAAATATTGAATTTTCAGGAAAAGACAAAGTTTCTGCAAGAATTTGCAAATCACTTGTCATGATGAAGGCGTTTAGAAATACAAACGAACTTACATCTATAGAATATGACGGAAAAACAATTACACCTGACAAAGACAATAAGATTGAGATAGACACTACATATGATAAGGTACCTGAGGTTAAGTTTAATATCTCAGATGCCGGCGGATATGTAATGGCAGGCAATGACGTAGTTGATGAGACAGAAAGCAAAAAGATTAAGACATCCGGAAAAGTAACAGAAATTAAAGTAAAAGTTTACGCACAGGATTTTGAGACGGTATCAGAATATACTCTTGTAATAAATACAGATTATACAGGTCTTGACCTCTCAAAGAATATCGTAAAAGCATTTGGATTTAACGAAACAAACGACGGAGCTGTGGCAGTTGCAAAAGCAAGCGTTCCAACAAGCATATCGGGGAGCTAAGTGTATGTAAACGGTCAGAGCACAAAGCATTGTCAATTGACGGAACATATGGACTTAAACTTCTTGATGATGCTTCAAAACTTGGAGAGAGTTATACTATCAGTTTTGCCATGAAAGCATCTGAGGCAGGAAGTGCAGTTAATCCGACAATAACAGCAGGAACATTTTCGCCTGAATACTGGCTCAACCTTACACTTGACGGTAAGATATGGTCGCATGATGCAAACGGCTACATTGATACAACAGCATCAGGAGCATATACAGCAGGTAAATGGCAGACAGTTACTCTTGTTGTAGACGGAAGTAAACAGGGAAAAACTGAGGGAACAGTTTCAGGAAAATTGTATGTAGACGGAACAGTTGTTACCGAGGGAAGTGTAGCAAGTGACATAATGAAAAAATCTGGCGCAGCAGTTTATTTTGGTGTAAATGCATGGGATGCATACTTTAAGGGTGAACTTGATGATGTATTATTGTTTAATAAAGCACTCGGTGAGTCTGAGATTGCTGCAATAAACAGCAAGGTTATAACAGCAGATACATTTAACAAGCAGACAGCGGTTTCAAATAAGCCGGTGGCAAAGAGCATTACTGTAAAAGCTTCAGGTCTTAAGAAGAATGTACTCACTATTGTCAAGTCTAAGAAAGTTAAACTTAAAGTTACAGTATCTCCAGCAAAGGCAAACCAGAAAGTAACATATAAGTCAAGCAATAAAAAGATTGCTGCCGTAACATCAAAAGGTGTTGTAACTGCAAAGAAGAAAGGTACTGCAAAGATAACGATTAAGACAACAAACGGTAAAAAGAAAATTATAAAAGTAAAAGTTATAGCAAAATAAACGAAAAAGAAATAACAGACAGAATTTGTCTGGTACAATGAATAATTGATTTTTGTTGTATTTGTTGAAAAAACAGTAAAAATATTGCAAAAAATTATTCCATGAATGTGTAATCATTCATGGAATAATTTTCGTTGTGCGTAAGTATTTCGATAGTCAGATGGGCTTTGCCCTGTGATTTTTTTAAATGCACTCGAAAAATTATGATTGTCAGAAAAACCGATTTCATAACCGATTTGTGAAATCGGTTTATTTGTGTCGTTTAATAATGCTTTGGCAATATCCATTTTTTCGTTTAAAATATAGGCTTTCAGGGAGACACCTGACGCTTTTTTAAAGAAAGTAGTTATATATTTTTCGTTGTAGCCAAAATACCCGGCAATTTCGCTGACCTTGAAATTTTCACGTATGCGCCAGGAGATATAATCTACAATATCCGTGTATAACTGAACCTGTTCACCTTTTAGTGAAACTCTTCCGTTTGAGAGATAAAGCTGGCTGTGCAGTTCTGCCAGTGCTGACGTTATGTTCAGCGAATTAAGCAGCTTATTTCCGTACTTTCTGTCGCTGTCCTGTAACTGTTTTAACAAAACTATGATTCTGTCAATGCGCGGAATTGTTTCGTGTACAGGAAGTATCATATTTGAAGATTTATGTATATTATTTAAAATATCGTTTTCACTCATAGCACAAAGAGGAGATATAATTTCGTTTGGATAAGAAAAATGTGTCCAGTAAAATGTACACTTTGAGGGTTTATATCCATATTGCTTTGTTGTCGGAGGCATTATAAGATATTCACCTTTTTTTATTACATATTGCTGTTTTTCGTCTGCGATGTACAACTCGCCGTCAGTCATAACAATAAATTCATAATCAATAAGCGCTCTTGTTATGTGAGTCCAGTTTTCGTCAGGAGCAATAAATTTTCCTGTCCAATTAAATTGTAAAGGCTGTGTTATCTGGAAATTTAATACATTCATATTATTTTTAAAATTTTACCTTTCCGCAAATTGCAAAATTAAAATTGTCAGATTAAGTATACCGTATAGATTACAGTATATAATAATGCCTGACGGGATGCAACTTATGACCGGTTCTCGATTTATGAAAAAATATATTTTTACTTATATTTTTACTTATATGGGAGACAATATTTATCAGACAATGAAAATATATTGAAGGGATAAATGGTTTACAATGGAAAATATAAGAGAATACGGAACACTGCAGATTGATGATGAGAAAAGCGGGAAACATTTTTTTGTTATATCTATTATAGGTGAAATAGAGGGGCACAACAGTGCATCAGATAAGATAAAAACAACTAAGTATGAACATCTCCTGCCACTGCTTGTTGCAATTGAGGGTGACGAGGAAATAGACGGTGTATTATTTCTTGTAAATACTGTTGGAGGTGATGTCTCATGCGGTCTTGCACTTGCAGAAATGATAGCGTCTCTCACAAAGCCGACAGTCTCACTGATAATAGGTGACAGCCATTCGATAGGGGTGCCGCTTTCGGTTGCGGCAGACCACACAATAATAGCACCGTCGGCAACAGTAGTAATACATCCTGTGAGAATGAGCGGAACGGTGCTCGGTGCACCGCAGACATATGAGTATTTTCAGCTCATTCAGGAGAGAATTACCAATTTTATAGCAAAGCACAGTGACATTGAAAAAAAGGATATAGAAAAGATGATGGTCACGCCCGGAATATTAACAAGGGATCTCGGAACGATACTTGTGGGCAAAGAAGCGGTAAAAAGAGGTCTTTATGATGAGGTTGGAGGGATTTTTGAAGCCATTAAAAAGCTGAGAGAGATGTAGTCTTTCTCGGCTTTTTGCGTTATAGAAAAATGATTGTTGTGCTGGCTTTGCCCTTTTTTACAATATTATTAAGAAATTTATGATAATATTGCATTATGTCAATGTGTCCTATATAATGTTTAAGGAAAATAAAGACAAATTAAGGCAGACTACATAATCTGTGAATAAATATGGGAGTGTATATGAAAGAGAAACGAAGTGACGACAGAAAAAACAGCTTTAACAAAAGAAGTAAGGCGAAACGCAGAAAGAGAACAATAAAAAGAGTATTGTTAAGTGTATGTATCATTATCAGCGTGGTAGCCGGTTTTTTTGTGGCAAAAGCGCAGTATACATTTAATCAGTCGCTTAATCATGTTACAAGAAATTATGATTCGGCACTGTCAAAGGTTGACCTTAGCGGAATTAAGGTTAATTCTGATAATGATATAGTAAACCTTTTGTTTATAGGAAATGACCATCGAAAAGAGTGGAACGGATTTGTTGAGGAAGGACTTCCTGATGTCATGATGATAGGAACGCTTGACAAAAAACATAAATCTTTGAAACTTACATCATTGCTTAGAGATATGAAAGTGTATTCGTCGTCGACAGGAAAATACAGAAAATTGAACGAGTGCTTTAATGACGGTGGAATAAAGGGGGTATATAAAGCCATTGCAGAAAACTTCAATATAAAACTTGATGGATATGTTATGGTAGGATTTGACGCATTTACGCAGGCAATAAATGCAATAGGAGGCGTAGAGGTTGAACTCACGCAGACGGAAGTAGATTATTTAAGCCAGACCAATTTCATAAGAAAGAAAAAGTACCGCAAAGGTTTGAAAGTCGGCAAGCAGAAATTAAACGGGTATCAGGCACTCGGATACTGTCGTATAAGAAAGGGAAGAGATGTTATCGGCAAGTCAGTAGTGACGGCAAACGGACTCACGGATGATTATGGACGTACATGGAGACAGAGAACGGTAATAAGTGCCGTATTTGCCAAAATGAAGAAACAGCCGCTTTCAAAATGGCTTGATGTCGGAAATAAGGTTTTAAGCAATATTGAGACAGATCTTGGCAATAACGAAATTATATCACTTATGAAAGATACGGTATTTCTTGGAACAGCGGACGTAAAACAGCTTCAGATACCTATGGAGGGCTATTTCACAACAAGTTCCGACGGAGCATATCTGATTTCGACAAACGCAAGTGAAACCGACTGGAGTACAAATGCAGATATCTTGAAAAAGTTTATATTTAAATATAACGGAAACGGTGAATTTAAATATGATGACAAAAAATAAATATGAATAGAGTTTATATCAATTTCTGCGTTAAAAAGCCAAAGCGAAAATAATTCATTTTGAAATATTTATTGCAATAAATGTGATTTTCGTGTAGAATGATTGTTTGTAACTGATAAAAAATTCATTAGTATGTAATTTTGCAGAATGGAGGAAAATATGTGGAAGAAGATTGTTTTATCACTTCTCATAATAATTAGTGGCGTTGCCGGTTTTTTTGTGGCAAAAGCACAGGTTACTTTCAATAATACATTAAATCATGTAAACCGTGACTATGATACAGCACTTAAGAATGTTGATTTGAGTGGAATTAAAGTTAATTCTGATGATGATATTGTAAATATTCTTGTAGTCGGAAACGATTACAGAAAAGAAAAGGGTTATGATGCCAGCGGACTTACTGACACTATGATAATAGCAACTATGGATATGAAACACGGTATGCTCAAACTTACTACGCTTATGCGTGATATGGTTGTCGATATACCTGGACATGACCCTAATAAATTAAATTCTCCAAATTCATTTGGAGGAATTGAACTTCTCTACAAAACGATAGCACAGAACTTTAACATTGAGCTTGACGGATATGTTGAAGTTGGATTTGAGGCATTTGAGAAGATTGTCAATTCGGTTGGCGGAGTTGAAGTTGAACTTACTGAATCAGAAGCAAATTATTTGAACACAACAAACTATATTTCTAAGAAGAAATACAGACATGTAAAAGTAGGAAAGCAGATTCTTAACGGAAATCAGGCACTTGGATACTGCCGTATAAGAAAAGGCGGAACATTTACCGTTACAGGACTTACGGACGATTACGGACGTACATGGAGACAGAGAGCAGTTATAACTGCGGTATTTGACAAAGTTAAGGCACTGCCTGCAACTAAATGGCTTGAGATTGCCAATAATGTACTTGACGGATATGTAACAACTGACTTAAGCAATGATAAAATTCTTGAGTATATCACAGATGTAGTGAAGATGGGAACTACAAAAGTTTATCAGCTTCAGATTCCTGTAAACGGATATTATAGAGCTTCAGCGAGCGGAGAGTACAGCTGCGGTTCTTCAATAGTCATGAGACAGATGGAGTAAACTCTACAAGAGACAGCAGTGCAAATGCCGAAGCATTAAATAAATTTATATTTGATTACAACGGTAAAAAAGCATTTAAATATGGTACATTTACAGCAGAGCAATAAATATGTTTTAATGATACATTAAGCAAGCACAATAAACATGTTTTGATGGCAGGCATCCATCGTTTATGACGGACAGCCTGCTTTATCTTGTGTTAATTTAACTGAAAGTCATTGATACATTACACCAGTTTTTTTATAAGTAAAAGCATATAATCGAAAAATGATGATTTGGCTATGGCTTCGGAAGTATATATAGGGATTTCTTTTATCTTTTTATCATCGAGCAGATAAACTATTTTTCCGACTTTTTCATTATTTTTTAAAGGTGCGTTTACGGTCTTTTTCAGATAGACTTTTCTTGAAATTTTATCCGAACTTTCATTGTTAACAAGAATATATTTAAAATCTTCCAAAGTTTTAAGTTTTATTTCATTCTTTTTTCCACCATTTATTTTTAATGTCTCAGGTATTATTTTAGAAGTTTTTTCGGAATAGTTTTTGCAAAGAGAAAACCCGTAGTCTAAGAGTGAGGCTGCTTCGCTGAATCTTTTTTGGGGGTCGGGTGCCGCCATCACAACCGCGGTGAGACTGATACCGTTTCTTTTAGCTGTAGCACTCAGACAATATTTGGCTTTTGATGTCGAACCTGTTTTAAGACCTGTGATACCGTTGTATGTCCTAATAAGTTTATTTGTATTGGTAAGTCCGAATTCTTTTTCGCCCTTTCTTGTCTTATGTGTTATCGTATCCATCCAAGCAGTAGAATATTTAGAGATTTGAGGATGTTTTGTGATGAGTTCCCTTGACATGAGGGCAACATCGTACGCACTTGAAAAATGACCTGACTTTATGGAGTCGTCAAGACCATTGCAATTTTTGAAATTACTGTGTTTCATGCCAATCTTGCGAGCCTTTTCATTCATCATTTTTACAAAGTCGGTTTCACTTCCGGCAATGTATTCAGCCATGGAAACTGCTGCATCGTTTGCACTTGATATGGATATACATTTTATCATGGTATCAACAGTCTGGATTTCACCAGGTTCAAGAAAGACCTGTGAGCCACCCATAGATGCGGCATACTCACTTGTGCTGACCTCATCATCAAGTTTTATTTTACCTGATTCAAGGGCGTCAAAAATAAGATTTAAAGTCATTATTTTTGTGATACTCGCGGGAATCATTTCTTTGTCTTTGTTTTTGCTGTATAATATACGTCCGTTGTTGTTCTCAATAAGAACTGCTGACTTTGAGGAAATATTAAGTGAATTGTTATTGGCATTATCTTTAGATATAATATTTTCTTTTATGTAATATTCATTAGAATGAAGTATTTGCCTGTTATTACCGGATACGGAAACAGCCATTGAAACAAATAAAGAAAATGAAATAAAGATGGAAATACATTTTTTCTTAAACATATGCCGTTATCCTTTTATATCGAAATTATATGTATTACTAAATATTTATTCGTGATTTAACATAATATTACAACAAAAGCAACTTCAAACACTGCTTAAAAAATTCACGGAGAAAATAATTCGTTGTTTTTAGGTGTAGCAAAATCCGGTTATTTTGTGTATAATAGTTTTCAGTGTAATTATGAAGAGTATAAGTCTGTCACCTGTTTTGAGATGACAGAAGAATGGAGTATTATAATGACAAGTAAACAGAGAACAGAATTAAAAGCGCAGGCAATGAAGCTTGACAGCATATTTCAGATAGGAAAATCAAGCCTTACACCGCAGTCTATTGAAGCTATAAGAGCGGCACTTAAAGCGAGAGAGCTTATAAAAATAAATGTGCTTAAAAATTGTGATGATGATACAAACGAACTTGCAAATCTTATTGCTGAGAGAACAGGAGCAGAAGTTGTGCAGGTTATAGGTAAGAAAATCATACTGTACAAACAGAATATGCAGAAACTTGAAAAGCGCCGTCTTGCGGAAAAGAGAGCTGAAAAGAAAAAAGAAGCAGCAAAGAAAAGAGCAAGAGAGAATAAGCGTGGCACAAAATCAGAGTGGACAAGAGCAGACAGTTTAAGAAAGAAAAGCCAGGCAAAAAAGAATAAGTAATATTTTTTGAAGTACGGAGGCAGTTTGATATGAGCAAAATCGGTATTATGGGTGGAACATTCAATCCGATTCATCGTGCACATGTGGAGATGGGAAAGGCATGTCTTGACCAGCAGAACTTAGATAAAGTTTTATTTATGCCATCTAAAAATCCTCCACACAAGGAAAAAAAGGATATACTTTCTGATAAGGAAAGAGCCGATATGGTTAAACTTGCGTTGTCGGAGTATGATGAATTGGAATTTTCCAATTTTGAATTATTAAGGCAGGGGACAACGTATACTGCCGATACGCTCAGACTGCTTCAAAAAGATAATCCGGAAGATAAATATTTTTTCATAATGGGTGCGGATTCGCTTTTGTATCTTGATGAGTGGTATAAACCGGACGAGATTATGAAAAGGGCTGTCATACTGGCTATAGGACGTGACTGTTCGACCAAATCAGAGTTAAGCGAAAAAAAGAGAGAACTGATTCAGGAATTTCCATATGCGGATATAAGGTTTGTGGAGATGGAGCAGATGCCTATAAGTTCAAGTGAAATAAGGCAGAGCATCGCCAACGGAGAGAATGTGGAAAAATATCTTGACGGTGAAGTGTGGAACTATATTTGTGACAATCATTTGTATAAAATGAGGTAAATAGAAACATGAAAGATGAATATAATAAGATAAAAGAGAAACTCAGTAAAAAACTTTCAGTAAAAAGATTTGACCATACAATAGGTGTAAGCTATACTGCAGCGGCAATGGCAATGAGATACGGATTAAATGTTGACAGGGCGGCAATGGCAGGACTTTTACATGATTGTGCAAAGTATATGACAGATGATGAACTTATCGAAAAGTGTACAAAGTATGGAATAGAATGCTCAGAGACGGAACTTAGAAACGGGTATCTTCTGCACGCAAAACTCGGAGCGTATTTATCAAAAGAAAAATATGGAATTGAGGACGAAGAAATATGTTCGGCTGTAAGATACCATACGACAGGAAAACCGGCTATGTCAGTTCTTGAGGCGATAGTTTTTACTGCGGATTATATAGAGCCGGGAAGAAAAGTGCTTTCAAATTTTAAATTGATAAGAAGCATGGCTTTTGTAGATTTGGATGAGGCTGTTTATCTTATACTTAAAAATACATTGTCATATTTAAATGACGAAAAGGAAGCAGAGCAAAGCCAAAAAGAGATAGATAAACATTCAGTTGAAGCGTATAAATATTACAAAAAAATCCATGATGAAAAAGTTGGACATTAAAAGTTAAATTATAGGAGGAATAGAATGACAAAACAAAAGGAAATGGCAAAAATCGCTTACAATGCACTTGATGAGAAAAAAGGTGAGGATATAAAAATTATTGATATATCAGAGATTTCCATTATGGCAGATTATTTTGTGGTCGCAAGCGGTTCAAGCACGACACAGATACAGGCTCTTGTAAAAAATGTTGAAGAAAATCTCCACAAAGCAGGATGTGTTATGAAAAGAATGGAAGGTGACAGAAACAGCTCATGGGTACTGCTTGATTTTGGAGATGTTGTTGTACATGTCTTTAACAGAGAGGACAGATTGTTCTATGATTTAGAAAGAATATGGTCAGACGGTAAGATAGTAGAACCAGAGAATTTATAGTTACTGCTCATACTTGCAATATAAAAAATAGTCGAACATTCTCTTGAACATACGTTTGACAATGTGGAACAAATGTGCTAAAATTAGTTAAATAAATTAAATTCGGGAGGATGAATTATGGCAAAGGAAAGAATATCTGCAAAGCAGAAAGAAATACTTGACTTTATTAAATCTGAAATTTTAAATAAAGGATATCCGCCTGCTGTACGTGAAATATGTGAAGCAGTAAATCTTAAGTCTACATCATCAGTGCATTCACATTTAGAGACACTTGAGAAAAACGGATTTATCAGAAGAGACCCTACTAAGCCGAGAGCTATTGAAATTATAGATGATGATTTTAACCTTGTCAGGAGAGAGTTGGTAAATGTACCTATTATTGGTTCTGTTGCTGCGGGAGAGCCGATTTTTGCCGAGCAGAATGTAGAGGGTTACATGCCTGTTTTACCGGGAGATATGCCAAAAGGTGAAGCGTTTATTCTTCGTGTCAAGGGTGAAAGCATGATAAATGTCGGCATATATGACGGTGACAAGGTATTGGTACATAAACAGAATGTAGCGGAAAACGGAGAACTTGTTGTTGCACTTGTAGACGATGCAGCGACAGTAAAGACATTCTACAAGGAAGACGGTCATTTCAGACTTCAGCCGGAAAATGATACTATGGACCCTATCATAGTAAATGATGTTGAAGTACTGGGCAAGGTTGTCGGTTTATTCAGAACATATCATTGATGAAAAAAGATGTTACCATGCAGATACGGTAGCATCTTTTGCATAATAAACAGGAGTGGCAGGTTATATGAATCGTATCAGGGATGATATTAAAAAGAGAGAGTTTCATAATTTATATCTTTTGTATGGTGATGAGGAATATCTGAAAAGATATTACAGGGAAAATCTCAAATATTGTATATTAGAAGACAGTGACGATATGAATTTCTCGAAGTTCGAGAATAAGGGGATAGATTTAAATGAAGTGCAGTCTATAGCAGATACATTGCCGTTTTTCAGTGAGCACCGTCTTATTATCATTCAGGACAGCGGATTGTTTAAGTCATCAAATGATTTTGCGGATTATCTTGAGCATATGCCCGACAGCACGATTATTGTTTTTGTGGAAAAAGAGATAGACAAGCGAAACAAATTATACAAGTATATAAACAAAAACGGTATTGCAGCAGAGATAAAAGTAAAGGATTCTGAGGAAGTTTTAAATTGGGCTGCGAAAAGACTTAAAGAGTCGGGAAAAGTCTTTACAAGAAAGACGATGGAGTATTTTCTTCATAGGGTTGACAACAACCTCTATAACCTGTCAAATGAAATCGAAAAGATAGCCGCATACACAGCGGGAAGAGAAGAGATTACGATAGCAGACATTGATGCCGTTTGTCCGGCATATCTGCAAAATCATATTTTTCAGATGGTAGATGCAGTGGGAGTGGGAGATACGGATAAGGCATTGAAATTATACAATGAACTTATTGAGTTAAAAGAAGCACCGTCGTATATCCTGTATATGTTAATCAGACATTTCAATATACTTTTGCAAATCGGGTCTATGGGAAATGCACCAAAGAACCAGGTTGCATCCAAGATAGGTATATCTCCGTATTTTGTAGGAAATTATCAGAGACAATCGTCACGCTTTTCCGGAAAACAGCTAAAACAGGCACTTGACAACAGTCTTGAAACAGAGCAGAAATTTAAGACAGGTGTCTTAGATGACCAGATAGGAGTAGAGTTATTGCTGATAGAGCTTATCAGAATGTGATAATTCTGTGATAAAGATATATACTTAGTTGTTATTTTGCATAGTGTGATAACATTGTACCAATGACTACATT
>SCPN01000775.1_pt1 | contig 24899 bp, 22 predicted proteins | sample 6106831 | NCBI WGS metagenome assembly SCPN01 (sample SAMN10720447, study PRJNA508395) | human gut metagenome | isolation source: Participant 1, 0 month
CTCCACGGCGAGACCGCAGTCACTGCTTAAGATCTTCTCGTAGTCCGGAGCGCTGTACTTTCCGGCATAGGCAATTTTTCCCTCTTCCATTGCCGTTTTTGCTTCCGGCAGATACCATCCGGTGTCCTTTGTGCCGGAGAGCGCAATCAAATCCATTGCGTCCAGGTGAATGAAATCATCCATAGCGGATGTCGCCACAAGATAGATATTTTTTACCGGTTTCTGGAGGATTTTGATGGAATCCGGCAGTCCGACCGGCGCGGACATCCCTTCCGGCAGAAGAAGGAACTGGTCTGTATCCCCGATGGTGATGAGCGAGATGTCATTCTCATAATAATCCACGGAAAACTGATCCGCATAGAGAAGATCCATGGAACTTACCAGGGACATATTGCTCCAGCTGCGGGAAGCTGTAGCAGCTGTCTCCGTTTTTGGGGCTGCCTCAGTGTTGCTGCCCGCTTCGTTTTGCCGGCTGTCTGCCGTAGCGGTCTGTTCCCCAGAGCCACCGGCAGAGCTTCCCTCTGCGTCTTTCCCGGTGCACCCAGCACATAGCATGACTACACTCAAAAGAATCACGGTGAGGCATCTGACATACCGCCTGTACCTCTTATCTGTCTCCCGCCTTCTGCGGAATAAATGAATTCTGTTCTTGTCCATACCGTGTTATTGTTTCTGTTCTTCCAGCGTGCTGGAATCAAAGGTCAGCGTGTATTCGATCTCATGCGGAGTGCTCATGGCCGTCGTGTCGGCGTAAACAGTCAGCGGGCTGTCAAAACCAGTCACCGTGATCACAAAGGTGGAATTTCCCTCCGTATTGACCGGAAGAAACTTCTCCTCGTCCACCCGCATATAGTCGTAGTTGGAGCTGCTCCAGATGATCGTCGCTTCTGCCTTTCCGTCCTTTACCTCGACCACCGCCGGGGACTCCACAGACGCACGGCCGGACCCGCCGGTCAGAGCGGCTTCTACCGTATAGGTTCCATCTGCGAGACCGAGATCTTCCACAGTCTTTAAGGATGTATTGAGAAACGCATCTGCCGGGATTCCCGATGCCTCAAAGACGAGTTCTCTGTCATACCATTTCTCTTTCTTCTTGCTGAACGCGGTGCACGGAAGCACCTCATTTAATGTCTTCACCGGGACCGTAAAGCTGTGGGTCCCATCAGAATTCTCTTCAAAGGAGATCAGGTCGGATTCCGGAACCTTCGATGCCTCCTCGCCGGTTCCCATGTAGACATAGAGATATCCGGTTCCGCCCATGGTCATTCGCGCGGTCATCGCGCCTTCCTTGACGGTCAGGGCACAGGATATGATCTTAAACATGGAGGAACTGGACTCTACGGAAATATCGTAAGTTCCCTCTTTCAGGTCCGCTGCGGATACCGGAACGAGGCCCACGGTGTCAATCGTCTGTTCCGCAGCGGTCTCATTGCCGGAGGCAACGGCGGCTTTTGATTCAACGGCAGCAGTCGTCTCCACCGTAGTTTCAGCCTTGGTTTCTGCAGCAGAGGCAGACGGTGTCTCAGCCGTGCCGGACTGTCCACATGCTGTGGACAGGGCGCAGACCGCCGCGAGCGCAAATGTAAACTGTTTCAATTTATGCATAAAATTTTTCTCTCCCTTCAAATTATCAGTGCAGTGCCTGTTATCAGCATTCTGGCTGCTTCAGATAAGTCAGCATCACTACATTCCTGTATCAGAAAAAGGCGGTCGAATCATCGACCGCCCATAGTGAGCTATCTTATTTTGCGAGACTGTCAATGGCAGCCTGGGCATGCTGCACAAAGAGCTGCTGGATCGGCTCGAGTTCACCGAGTCCTCTTACAAGGCAGGTAACCTCATAACCTGCAGCCTTAAACTGGCTCTTCCAGGAATCGTCATCGTCACCGGCCATATCGTTGTTCGCATGGTCACCAGCTACGATCATAAGCGGCTCTAAAACGACCTTCTTGTAGGAGCCCTCTTTTACCTGTGCAATAACATCCTCACAGGACGGAGTTGCCTCAACAGTACCTACATAGTAGTTGTCAAAGCCCTCTTCCTTTAACATATCCTGCATTTTCTGGTAAACAGCATTGGAATCGGCCTCTGTGCCATGACCCATGAAGCAGATCGCTGTCTCGCCGTCATCATACTCCTTTGTTGCGTCTGTGATTGCGGAGATCACAGTCTTGAAGTCATCATCGGAAGTTAAAAGCGGCTCGCCGACAGCGACACTCTCGAAGGCATCGGAGTTTTCTGCTAACTCATTTACAAGATCTGTGTACTCAAGACCATTCATAAGGTGGTCGGCTGTACAACAAGATTCTTGACACCGTTGTCGATGGCACGGTTTAAAGCCTCTTTCACGTTATCGATCGCAATATTGTCTCTTTTTTTACATGGTCAATGATGATCTGGCTTGTGAAACCTCTTCTAACGGAATAGTCCGGGAATGCGTTCTCGATGGCGTTCTCGATAGCGCCGACTGTCAGTCTGCGGCTGTCATTATAGCTTGTACCAAAGCTTACTACGAGAAGCTCATTCTCGCCGATCTCATCCTGATTTCTTGTGTTGTCCATAGATGCGTCTCCAGTATCATAATTTTCTTCGTCCTCTTCTTCAGCCTCTGTCGCTTCTGCTGTAGTTTCCTCCGCGGTTGTCTCTGCGACTGTAGTAGTCTCTGCAGCAGTTGTTGCTGCTGTCTGGCTTCCGGAGCATCCGGAAAGGATTGCCATGGATACGGCTGCCGCTGTCATAACGGCATAAAGGTTTGCTTTTCTCATTTACTCTTCTCCTCGCAAAAATGAATTTTCAGGTCCCAGCCTGGTTCTTTTTCTCCCAGCAGACATCCGGCAGGTTTCCTGGCTCATCCATCATCGCACATGAGACGCCTTCCCGGCAGGAACTGCCAGTGACTGTCCGTTTGTGACGGACAATGTTCATGTACTCCGGATCTACAGTGACGGGCTCGCACAGGCTTTTGACCTGTTTCCCTTTTAACTCTCATGACGCCTGGGCATATAGATAAAACAACAGCCCGGTGGTTCATGACAGCACCGCATGTATATGGACCTGTAACGATTATCATAACATCTCCGCAATAAAAAAGCAATCGGATATCACGGAAAAACCTTGAAACCCAAGGAGTATTTCCGTAATACCTGACTGCTGATGTGCTAAAGCACGGTCTGATACCTTTAGTGCGCCTTCCGGTTAATAAACTCCGCCTTCGTCTTGGAGTATGTAAACTTCTGTCCGCTGTAGAGACCATAATATCCCGACAGCGTAAAGCTGATGGCGACCGCCACCGCAAAGTACGGCATTGCCTCAAAGCCAAATAGCTCGAATCCCAGGAACATGGTCGCGATCGGGCAGTTTGTGACACCGACAAAGGTAGCGAGCATTCCTGCTGCCGCACAGAGGGACGGTTCGAAGCCTGTGAGCAGTCCGAAGGTGCATCCGAAGGAAGATCCCACCGCCAGTGTTGGAACAATCTCTCCGCCTTTAAATCCGCCGCCCAGGGCGACTGCCGTGAAGATCATTTTCAACAAAAATCCAAGATATGCTGATTCCCCGTCAACCGCTTTCTCTACAAGGTTGAATCCGGCTCCGCAGTAATCCCGTCCGAAGATAAGTGCCAGCGCGATGGAAAGTCCTGCCGCAACAAGGATCCGCACATAGACATTCCCGATCTTATTCTTATAGAGATGCTGGGTCTCATGGAGCAGGATGCAGAAGCAGACACTTAAAAGAGCGCAGGTAAGACCAAGACCAACGGTGTAGAGCGCCGGGACAAGAGAAAACTCCGGAATATGAAGGATCAGGAAGGATTCGCCGTGAAGACCGAGAGCTCCTGAAATCTGCGCCCCGATAAAGGAAGCAAATACGCAGGGAACGAGAGCCGCGTAGTAGGCGACACCAATGCTGATGACCTCAATTCCGAACATGGCTGCCGCAAGCGGCGTCCCGAAAATCGCACCAAAGCAGCCGCTCATGCCGCTCATGATCATGACTTTCTTATCTCTCTCATCCATATGGAACACATCGCCGAAATAATTTCCGATGCATCCGCCGATCTGTAAGGCCGCTCCCTCTTTTCCGGCGGAAGCACCTACAGCCTGGCTTAAGATCGTCGAGATAAAGATACAGGGCAGCGTTGCCATCGGGATCCGCTCGTCCGAGGAGATGGACTCTAAGATCAGGTTCGTTCCCCTGTTTCCGAGCTCATGGAACATCTGGTGAAGCAGGACGATCAGGACGCCGGCCACAGGCATCAGGTACAGCATAAAGCTGTGGGTCTTAAACAGCCGCTGGGCATAGATGACCCCGTATCCAAACGCCGTTCCGATAAGGCCACAGACGGTTCCCATCACGATGGAGATCGCGGTCCAACGGATAAAATACAGGATATTCTTATTAAGCGCTGTCTTAGTTTCGCTTCTGTACATACATTTTCCCCTTTATTAAGTAACAAATTGCCAGATATCCAGGCATATCTTGCCCGGATCTGCCTGGACATCTGGCAATAAATGAATATTACATATAGATTCCGTTCGTCTTAGTGATCACCGGGCAGTAGCCTGCTGCCTCTAAAGCCTTGATGATCTGATCCTTATGCTCGGTTCCGAAGGACTCGAGAGTGATCGTGAGCTCTACGCCTGCGGTACGGTTTACGTTGGCAAATACGTTGTGCTCCAGCTTGATCACGTTGCCCTGCTCCTTTGCAATCAGTGAGGAAACAGCTGCCAGCTGACCCGGCTTATCCGGAAGCATAACGCTTACGGTGAAGATACGATCTCTCTGCATCAGTCCATTCTGGACAACGGTAGCCATGGTGAGAACGTCCATGTTTCCACCGCTCAATACGGATACGACTTTCTTACCCTTAAAGTCAAGATGCTTTAAGGCCGCTACAGTTAAAAGTCCGGAGTTCTCGACGATCATCTTGTGATTCTCGGCCATATCGAGGAAGGATAGTGTCAGTTCAGAGTCGTCCACGGTGATCACATGATCCACGTTTGCCTGAAGGTACGGGAACAGCTTGTCACCAGGTGTCTGTACCGCAGTACCGTCGGCGATGGTATTGATCTTTGATACCGTTGTCACCTCTCCTGCCTCTAAGGATGCCTTTAAGCAGGCAGCTCCTGCCGGTTCAACGGCGATGACCTTGATCTTCGGTTTAAGAGCTTTGCCAGGGTGGAAACGCCTGTGCAGAGTCCGCCGCCGCCAACCGGAACGAGAATATAGTCTACGGTCCGGGAGCTCCTTGATGATCTCCATAGCGATGCTGCCCTGACCGGTAGCGACCTCTAAGTCATTGAACGGGTGAACAAAGGTATATCCGTGCTCATCAGCGAGCTCATAAGCGTGGGCGCATGCCTCATCGAAGACATTTCCGTAAAGGACAACTTCAGCACCGTAGGATTTCGTGCGGTTTACCTTGATGAGCGGTGTGGATACCGGCATAACGACTGTCGCCTTAACGCCTGCAAGCTTTGCGGCGTAAGCGACGCCCTGTGCATGGTTTCCGGCAGATGCTGTGATCAGACCGCGGGAGCGCTCTTCCGGTGTGAGCTGGCTGATCTTATAGTAAGCGCCGCGTACCTTGTAAGCACCGGTACGCTGCATGTTCTCCGGTTTAAAATAGATCTTGTTTCCGTAACGCTCAGAGAAATATTCGCTGTAGATCAGCTTTGTCTCCTGTGTCACTTTCTTTACGATCTCGGAAGCTTCTTCAAATTTTTCGAGGCTGAGTTCCTGCATTTCCATTTGTATTCTCCTTATTGTTACAGCTTACGCTGTCATTTACTGTATAATGCCGTGGACAGCCGCGCCTGACGCAGGCATCTGACAGGGCATATTTTTCGGGTTATTCCGGCTGCTTCGCGAACAGGGCCTTCACAAAGTCCTCGGAGTTGAATTTCTGTAAGTCATCGATCTTCTCTCCGACTCCCACATATTTTACCGGGATGCCGAGCTCGGACTGGATCGCAACGGCGATGCCGCCCTTTGCGGTTCCGTCAAGCTTTGTGAGGATGATGCCGGTGATATCAGCTGCTTCCATAAACTGGCGGGCCTGTACCAGGGCGTTCTGTCCTGTGGTTCCGTCGAGGACTACGAGAGTCTCACGGTAAGCTTCCGGGTATTCTTTATCGATGATGCGGTTGATCTTCTTAAGCTCCTCCATGAGGTTTTTCTTATTGTGAAGTCTTCCCGCCGTATCACAGATCAGCACATCCGCATTTCTGGATTTTGCTGCGGAGATGGCGTCGTAGATCACGGCAGCAGGATCGGATCCCTCTTTCTGGGCGATCAGCTCCACGCCCGCGCGGTTCGCCCACTCGGCAAGCTGGTCGATGGCTGCAGCACGGAAGGTATCAGCTGCGGCGAGGACGACTTTCTTTCCCTCTGCCTTTAACTGGTCCGCAAGCTTTCCGATGGATGTGGTCTTTCCGACACCGTTGACACCGATGACAAGAACAACGGATTTTCGGTGTTCGAATTCATATGCGTTCTCACCGAGGTCCATCTTGCTGCGGATGCTGGCGATCAGGGCTTCCCGGCACTGCTCCGGGTCCTTGATATGCTGTTCTTTTACGTTCTTCTTGAGGTCCTCGATGACCGCCATGGTGGTCTGGATCCCCATATCGCCCATAATCAGGGTCTCCTCAAGCTCCTCATAGAAATCGTCATCGATCGCGGAGAAGCCGGAAAATATGGAATCCATTCCGGACACAATGTTTTCTCTGGTCTTTGTGAGACCTTCGACGAGGCGCGAGAAAAAGCCTTTTTTCTTCTCTTCCATACGAATCCTCCCTATTTTAAATCATTTTCAATCAGGTTCACGGAGACAAGCGTGGATACGCCTTTCTCCTGCATCGTGATTCCGTAGAGACGGTCAGCGGCGACCATGGTGCCTCTCCGGTGTGTGATGACGATGAACTGGGTATGTTTTGTCAGTTTATGCAGATATTTTGCGTAGCGGTCCACATTGGAATCGTCCAGGGCCGCCTCAATCTCATCTAAGAGACAGAACGGGGACGGTTTTAAGTTCTGGATCGCGAAAAGCAGAGCGATGGCCGTCAGTGCCTTTTCTCCGCCGGACATCTGCATCATGTTCTGGAGCTTCTTTCCCGGCGGCTGGGAAATGATCTGGATTCCTGCCTCCAGGATATCTTCATCCTCGATGAGCTCCAGACTTCCGTGTCCGCCTCCGAAGAGTTCCCGGAATACCTTGTCAAACTCTGCCCGGATCATGGCGAATTTCTCTGTGAACTGCTTCCGCATCCCGATATCCAGCTCCTCGATGATCTTATAGAGGGCATCCTGTGCCGTAATAAGGTCATCGTGCTGGGTCTTCATGAACTCGTACCGCTCTGAGATCTCCTTGTAATCCTCGATGGCATTGACGTTGACATTTCCAAGACCGCGGATCGCGTTTTTCCGCTCGGCGATCTGGCGTTTCATATCCGCCACATTGTCGAGGGATCCGTCCCGCAAGAGCTCCGCCGTCGAGAATGTGAGACCATATTCGTTCCACATATAGTCCACCTGCGCATCCTGGCGTTCCGCGAGCTTATCACTCTGGTTCTGGAGGCGGAGAAGCTCTTTGTCCAGGTCAGAGATCCTCGCGGAGAGCGCTTCCCGCTTCTCAAAGAATCCCTTCTGGGCTTCATTCTTTGCTGCTTTTTCATCCTGAGCGGCAGTCATCTCCTGATAGTAGGTTTCCGCGTCTTTTCCGGCATTCTCAATCTTCTGCTTTAATTCTTCAATCTGTGCGAGGCGCTTCTCCACCTCGTTTTTACTGTCCGTGTGTCCGTCCCGCAGGGACATTTTTTCAGTGAGAAGACGGTTCTTCTCCTCTTCAAGACGATGGATATTCTGGTCGAGGAAGGAATCCTGCTGTTTTAAGTTCGCGGCTTCCAACTGGACTTCGGAGAGCGCCGCGGATGCGTTATCCCGGTCCGCCTTCGCCTGCTCTAAAGCTGCGGAATCCGATTCGATCTTTTCATTCCGGTCGGTATTTTCCTGTTCCAGACGCTTCATCTCTCCTGCGATGGCAGCGAGACTGTCCCGCAGCTCGTGGATCTGCTCTTCCAGCTGACGGTTCTCCAGGTTCATATCCGCGGAGGACTCGTAGAGTTCCTCTTTCTTTCCCTCCAGCTGCTTCAACGCGATCTTTGCCGTATTTTCTTCCAGATATTTCTTCTGAAGGTCACTCTTTACATTTTCCAGTTCGCCGCTCTTTTCCTGGAAGATTCCTTCCTGGAATATGGTCTCCGCCTGGATCTTATCGACGGTGGTCAGGGCTTTCTTACAGGCTTCTTCTAATTCCTCCATCTCCCGCTTTCTTCCGAGAAGGTTGCTGGAGTTTTTAAAGGCACCGCCGCTCATGGATCCGCCTGGATTTAAGAGATCTCCTTCCGGCGTTACAATACGGATGGAGTGGCGGTATTTTCTCGCAATGGCGATGGCGTTGTCAATGTGATCCACCACGAGGACGCGGCCGAGAAGGTATCTCGCCAGGGTCTGGTATTCCGGCCGCACATGGACGAGATCCGCGGCGATTCCGATGGCACCAGGTTCTTTTAGGGCACCCGGTGTATTAAATCCATTTCCCGCCGAGATTGCAGATAATGGAAGAAATGTGGCACGTCCGAACCGGTTCTTTTTCAGGTGTTCGATCAGTACCTTCGCGGTCTGTTCGGAGTCCGTGACGATGTTCTGGATCGATCCGCCGAGAGCAGTCTCGATAGCGATCTCATATTCCTTCGGAACATCAATGAGGTCCGCCACAACGCCGTGGATGCCTTTTACCCGGTCACGGACCTCCATGACACGCTTGATGCTGTTTCCGTAGCCGTCATAGCGCTCCGCCAGGTTCCTTAAGGATTCCAGCTTTGTGTGAGCCGTGTGGTAATCCTGTTCCGTGTGGCTTAGGTTTCTGTTTAAGCGGCGGATCTCTTCGTTTGCCGCCTTTGCTTCCTCTTCCAGGGATTCTGCCTGGGAAAGAAGTTTTTCAATCTCGGCGTCGATGGCTGTCAGGCGCTCGTTCTGCTCCGCAATCTGGTTATTCCAGTTTTCCTCGTCGCTCTTGACCTTTAAGAGCTTTTGGGCGACTTCGGATCTGCGGACCTGTACCTGCTCCAGCATCGTATCATAGCGCTGTTTCTTTACGGATAACTCTGATTTTTCATTCAAGGCCGCGATCAGCGCACCCTTTAAATGCTCGATGGACTGTTCAAGGCTGTCGGCGTGGGTGCTGGAAATCTTTAAGGCACCTTCCGCATCGGAGAGATGTTCCAGGACTTCCTGGATCTTATTTCCGAGAGCCTCCCGCTCCTCTTTGAGAGCTTCCTGCTCTTTATTTTTCGCGGATAATTCCTCGTCGATGGCAGCAGTCCTGTTTTTAATGTGTTCCGCGTTCAACTCCTCGGCATGGATCTGCTCCCTTAAGACATTGATCTGGCCTTCCAAGTTCCCTGCGGACATCTTCGCTTCATTCGCGGCGTTCTGCTTTTCGGAGATCTTTTCGTCCAACACGCGGACCGCCTCGGAGATCCGGTCATATTCCTCTTTTAAGGCTTCGGCAGCGGCTTTGGATTCCTCCATATCGCCTGTTACCGTGTGCTCTTTTCTTGTGAGTTCCAGTTTCTGGTCCTCGATGGCTTTTAAATCAGCGAGGAAGAGATTTACATCGAAACGTTTCAACTCTTCCCGGAGTCTTAAATACTCTTTCGCCGTCTCAGCCTGCTTTGCGAGAGGTCCCACCTGTTTTTCCAGTTCGCTTAAAATATCAGAAACACGGACGAGATTCTGCTTCTCATCCTCAAGTTTCTTCTGGGCGATGGCCTTTCTTCTCTTGAATTTTACGATTCCTGCCGCCTCATCGAAGAGTTCCCGGCGGTCCTCAGGACGTCCGCTCAAGATCTTATCGATCTGACCCTGTCCGATGATGGAATAGCCTTCTTTACCAATACCGGTATCATAGAAAAGCTCGTTGATATCCTTTAAGCGGCAGGCACTGCCGTTTAAGAGATATTCACTCTCACCTGAGCGGTAGATCCGCCTGGAAACTGTGACCTCGTCGTAATCGATGGCAAGCTGGTGGTCAGAGTTATCCAGTGTGATAGCCACATAGGCAAATCCCTGGGGTTTTCTCATCTCCGTACCGGAGAAGATCACATCCTGCATGGAGGAACTTCTGAGCTGTTTTACCTTCTGTTCACCGAGCACCCAGCGGACTGCATCGGCAACATTGCTTCTTTCCGCTTCCGTTCGGGTCCAACGATGCCGGTAATGCCGTTGTGGAATTCAAATATGATCTTATTAGCAAAGGATTTGAATCCCTGTACTTCGATACTCTTTAAATACATGCGTTAATTTTCCTATTTCTTAAAATACGTGATCTGTGTCTTACTGGATCTTACAGATTCCGTGGTAGGCGGCAACCTGTTCCGCCGCTTTCTTCGTACGTCCGAGACCTCTTCCGATCTCCTCATCCCCGATTTTTACGCAGACCTCAAAAGACTTGTTGTGGTCCGGCCCCTCTTCCTTGAGAAGTTCATAGACAAGCGTTTCTTTGTACTTTGCCTGAACCATTTCCTGCAGGATAGTTTTGCTATCGTAAAAGAGCTGTTTATGTTCAATATCATTCAGAATAAAACGATGGATGAACTCTTTTGCATTAGCAAGACCACCATCCAGATAAATTGCGCCGATGACCGCCTCCATCGCGTCAGAGACAACAGACGGCCGCTTCCTTCCGCCGGTCAGATCCTCGCCTTTTCCGAGAAGCAGATAGTCGCCAAGCGGTATCACATCCGCACAGTAAGCCAACGTCGGCTCGCAGACAAGGCTGGCACGGAGTTTCGTCATCTCGCCCTCCGGCATAGACTCGTATGTGTGGAACAGGAAGTCGCTGGAAATCACCTCGAGCACGGCATCACCAAGGAATTCCAGACGTTCATTGCAGCGTGTCTTATCCCAGTGCTTTTCGTTTGCGTAGGAACTGTGAGTCAGGGCGTGAGTCAGAAGTCCTGGATCCTTGAACTGGTAACCGATCACTTCCTGAAGTTTTTCAAGTTTTTCTTTCATGATTAGCCTTTCTTTAAAAGAAGGTGTCCCTGTGAAGAGACACCTTTTCCTGCGATTAATTTAATGCGTTTTTGATTGCCTCAACAGCATCGCCGACACTTGCGATCTTCTCAGCTTCCTCAGTCGGGATCTCAATGTCGAACTCTTCCTCGATACCCATAATAATCTGGAATACATCCAGGGAATCTGCGCCGAGATCATCAACGAATGTAGTGTTCATTGTGATCTCCTCCGGATCGATATTGAGAACCTCTGCGATGATCTGCTGTAATTTTTCAAACTCCATAATTTCCATCCTCTCCTATTTTGCTTAATAATTTAGATTTAGTTTTATAATGTGTAACGGTTCAGTCCGCAGCGCACATAACGCCCGACCAAACGGTTATGCTTCTGTCTCTTCCGGGGCAAGACACCCTTTTATTTTATCAGAAATCTCATTCTCCTTAAAGGAGATACACTGGATGATCGAGTTCTTGACCTCTTTCGCCTTTGAACTTCCGTGGGTTTTCACGACGAGTCCCTTTAAGCCTAAGAGCGGTGCGCCGCCGTACTGGCTCGCGTCGAAGCTCTTTAACGTAGATTTTAAAGCCGGTTTGATGAGAAGCGCACCGATCTTGCTTCTGAGATTGCTCATCAGGCCCTTCTTCACCATCGTCATCATCGTCGCGCCCACACCCTCGTAGAGCTTTAAGATCACGTTGCCCACAAATGCCTCGCAGACGATCACATCCGCGCCGCCGTGGGGGATCTCACGAGCTTCGATACTTCCGATGAAGTTTATATTTTTACACTCTTTTAAGAGCGGGAATGTCTCTTTCACAAGGGTATTTCCCTTTTCCTCTTCCACACCGATATTGACGATCGCCACACGCGGATTCTCGATTCCCATCACATATTTCATATAGAGGGAACCCATCTGGGCAAACTGTACCAGGTGAGACGGTCTCGCGTCAACGTTTGCGCCGCAATCGATCAGAAGAGAGACTCCCTTTTCCGTAGGAATAAGCGGTGCTAACGGCGGGCGTTCCACACCTTTGACACGTCCGACGATGACCTGTCCGCCGACGAGAACGGCTCCAGAGCTTCCGGCGGATACAAAGCCGTCCGCTTCCCCGTTTTTCACGAGGTTCAGACCGACCACGAGGGAAGAATTCTTTTTCTTACGGATTGCGTTGACCGGCGGTTCTCCCGTTTCGATCACTTCCGGGGCGTCAACGATCTCGATCTGCTCTTTTTTATAGGTGAATTTTGAGAGCTCTTTCTCGATGGCATCTTTCTGTCCAGTTAAACAGACGGTAATGTCATTTCGTTCTGTGACCGCATCGACAGCACCTTTTACGATCTCTCCAGGGGCGTTGTCCCCGCCCATGGCGTCTACAGCAATTTTTATCATGTTTTTCTCTCCAATTCCTGTCCGCGCTCAGAAAAGCGTTGATAAATATTTCCATAGCACGGAGCATCCCATCGAACGGCGTAAAAACGCACTGCCGCTCTCCGGGACTTTTATAGTAATTAATATACTAAATACCTTTCATAAAATCAATACCTTTTTCATGCAGTTTTCATGAACAGGGAATGACAGGTTTTTGGAAAAAAATACCTTATATAAAGAAGAAAGAGATAAAAAAGCCATGATGATCGGTCTAAGATTCAGATCCTATTATCATGACTTTTTCTAATTCATATGCCCTTACCACTTATCAGACCTGTCCTTACCAGGTTCCTTACGAGGCATGCATATCCGTTTAACGGCTTCTTCGCATTTTATTCCTGCACAAGTTTATGGATCATCCCGCTCACCTGTGACGGGTTTGCTTTTCCTTTCATCTCCTTCATGACCTGTCCCATAAGGAATCCGATGACTTTGTCTTTTCCTTCCTTTAACTCGCCCACAGCTTTCGGGTTTGCGTCCAGAATCTTCTTCACTGTTTCCTCCAGAAGTCCGGAATCACTCTCCATCCTGAGTCCATGTTCCTCAACATAAGCTGCCGGATCCACATCAGACTCAAACATGACAGCAAACACATCCTTTGCAGTCTGGTTGTTGATGACGCTCTTCTCAAGGAGTGCGATAAGAGATGCCAGATGCTCTGCTGTGAAGGTGATCTTCGATGCCTCTGATTCCTTCTCCTTTAAAAGACGAAGCGTCTCGCCGGTCAGCCAGTTCGCTGCCTTCTTCGGTGCCGCACCTGCCTTGATGGTGTTCTCGAAAAGTTCAGCCAGCGCCTTGTCCCCTGTGAGGATATCCGCATCATAAGCACTCAGCCCGTACTCGGACTGGTATCTCCTGGATTTTGCTTTCTTTAACTCCGGCTGAGCTGCACGGATGGAAGCGATCCATGCGTCGGAAATATCGATCGGCGGAAGATCCGGGTCCGGGAAGTAACGGTAATCCTGCGCGTCTTCCTTGGAACGCATGGCATGGGAGGATTCCTTGTTGTCATCCCAGCGGCGGGTCTCCTGGACAACAGCACGACCTCCTCAAGAAGCTCTATCTGGCGCTCTCTTTCTCCCTCGATGGCGTGGGCAATGGCCTTAAAGGAGTTTAAGTTCTTCATCTCCGTTCTCGTCCCAAATACCGGGCTTCCCACCTCGCGGACAGAAGGTTTACGTCGGCACGCATGGAACCTTCCTGGAGACGGCAGTCGGAAACGCCGAGGTACTGCATGGTGGACTGAAGATGCTCTAAGTACTGGATGACCTCATCGGCGCTTCTCATATCCGGTTCGGATACGATCTCAATCAGTGGAACGCCGCTTCGGTTGTAATCGACCAGGGAACTGTCGGTCCACTCGTCATGAACCAGCTTTCCCGCATCCTCCTCCATATGAATCTCATGGATGCCGATGCGCTTTGTTCCAGCTGCCGTCTCAAGCTCCACATAACCGTCATGGCAGATTGGCAGATATAACTCGGGAGATCTGGTAGTTCTGCGGGTTATCCGGGTAGAAATAGTTCTTCCGGTCAAATTTGCAGAACTGGTTGATCTGGCAGTTTAAAGCAAGGCCCGCGCGAAGTGCGAACTCCACGACCTGCTTATTTAATATAGGAAGAGATCCCGGCATACCCGTACAGATCGGGCAGACATGGGTGTTCGGCGCTGCACCGAAATCTGTTTTGCATCCGCAGAAAATTTTCGTCTTTGTGGCTAACTCCACATGGACCTCAAGACCGATGACGGTTTCATACTGTTTCATTATAAGGTCTCCTTTCTGGCAAACGGAAGTGTCCATCCACCGCGGACATTCTCGATGGCGGATGCTGCGGCAAACAGGGTCTTTTCTCTGAAGCAGTCACCGAGAAGCTGGACACCGATCGGTAGTCCCTTTTCGTTCATGCTGCACGGGACTGTGAGCCCCGGAAGACCTGCAAGGTTTACGGCAACCGTATAAATATCGCTTAAATACATCTTCATCGGATCGCTTAAAGAAGTTCCGATCTTTGGAGCTGCCGTCGGGGCTGCCGGTCCGAGAATGATGTCGTACTTTGCAAATGCATCGTCAAAGGCTTTCTTGATCAGGGCACGTACCTTTAACGCTTTCAGGTAATATGCGTCATAATACCCGGAGCTTAAAACGAAGGAACCCAGCATAATTCTTCTCTTGACCTCCGGCCCGAATCCCTCGGATCTGGAACGCTTGTACATGTCGTGGAGACCTTCGTACTCTTTCGCTCGGTAGCCGTATTTGACACCGTCGAAACGCTCTAAGTTGGAGCTTGCCTCCGCAGCCGCGATCACGTAATATGCCGGGATCGTGTACTCCATAAGACCGAGGTCAAAGTATTCTACATCTGCCCCGCACTCCTTTAAGTAGGCTGCACACTGCTTGATGGCTGCTCTCACATCATCGTCAAGTCCGTCCGACAGATACTCCTTCGGGATACCGATCTTCATGCCGCGGATATCTTTTCCGATGGCGGAAGTGAAATCCGTGTCCGTTCTCTCCATGGAGGTGCTGTCTTTCTCGTCATGGCTTGTGATGGTCTCAAGAAGGGCCGCACAGTCGGCTGCATTCTTGCCGATCGGTCCGATCTGGTCCAGGGAAGACGCGTAAGCCACAAGGCCAAAACGGGAAACCGTTCCGTATGTCGGTTTGATTCCGGTAACGCCGCAGTAGGAGCTCGGCTGGCGGATGGATCCGCCGGTATCAGAGCCGAGAGCCGCGAAGCATTCACCGGCTGCGACCGCCGCGCAGGAACCGCCGGAGGAACCGCCCGGAACATGTTCCGTATCCCACGGGTTCTTTGTAACCGCAAATGCGAAGTCTCGGTGGTACTTCCCATGGCGAACTCATCCATGTTTGTCTTTCCGAGAATCACCATGCCGGCATCTGTGATCCTTGTGACCGCCGTCGCATCATAGAATGGGACAAAGTTTTCAAGGATCTTTGAAGCACATGTGGTTCTCATGTCTTTTGTACAAATATTATCTTTCACTGCGATCGGGACACCTGCCAACGGGCCTGTGTATTTTCCGGAACGGATTCCATTGTCCACTTCCTTTGCCCGTGTTAAGACCTTCTCCTCATCCACGGTGAGGTACGCGCGGATCTTCTGATCTTCCTTCGCGATCTGCGCCAGGGACGCCTTTGCGGCTTCCTCTGAGGTGATCTCGCCTGCTTTTATCTTCTTTGCCAGCTCTGTGGCGGAAAGTTCCAGTATTTTCATATCCGTCTCCTCCTAACCGATGGTTTTTGGAACAAGGAACTGTCCGTCCTTTTCCTTCGGCGCATTCTTTAACAATTCTTCCTTCGGGGTACTCTCAAGAACAACGTCCTCGCGGAACACGTTCTTGATCGGGAAGATGTGGGTCAACGGCTCCACATCGGAGGTATCTAATTGATTCAGCATATCAACATAATCGAGCATCTGCTGAAGATCCTGTCTTGATTTTTCTTTCTCGTCTTCTGTCAGGTGAAGCTTTGCCAGGATTTCAATCTCATCCATCGTCTTATCGGTGATCATCTCTGCCATAATCTCAAATCCTTTCTCTATACCATCACGGTTTTAATCTTGTCATATCTCTCGGGAACAGGCATGCCTCACGGACGTTGTCCTCTCCGATCATCTTCATGGTCAGGCGCTCAAGGCCGATTCCGAGACCACCGTGGGGCGGCATTCCGTATTTGAAGCAGTCAAGATAATCTTCCATCCCCTCGATGTCCATACCTTTCTCCGCGATCTTCTTTAAGAGCGTCTCGTAATCATGGATCCGCTGGCCGCCTGTGGTGATCTCAAGACCGCGGAATAAAAGGTCGAAGCTTAAGGTGAATTCCTTGTTCTCCGGATCGTCCATCGCATAGAACGGACGTTTCTTTGACGGATAGTGGGTAACGAAAACAAAATCTGCTCCGTACTCAGATTTGAAGTACTCGCCGATCAGCGCCTCTTCCTCCGGCTCTAAGTCATGTGGGCTTCTGATCTGTCTGTCATACTTTTCAGCGATCAGCCGTTTCGCTTCATCGACGAATGGGATTTTTTCCACGTTCGGAAGTTCGATCTTTAACAGGGTGACCTCCTTCGCGTAGTCTTTCTTCAGAAGTTCTACCACGTACTGCAGCATCGCTGTCTCCATCTTGCAGATATCCATGAAGCTGTCGATGAATCCCATCTCAAAATCAAGGCTTGTGTACTCGTTTAAATGTCTCTTTGTGTTGTGCTTCTCTGCACGGAACACCGGACCGGTCTCAAAGACTCTGTCGAACACGCCGACCATCATCTGTTTGTAGAACTGCGGGCTCTGCGCCAAAACTGCCGGTCTGTGGAAGTACTGGAGCTTAAAGAGGTTTGCACCGCCCTCTGCAGATTTCGCGCCGATCTTCGGGGTATGGATCTCGGTAAATCCCTGGCTTGTCATAAACTCGCGGAAGCCGCGGCAGATACCTTCCTGGATGCAGAATTTCGCTCGCTCGCGGACGTTTCTTAATGCGATGGCGCGGCGGTTTAAGTTTGCCTCCAGGGATGTGGGAAGTTTCCACTTGTCGATGGCGATGGGCATCGGCTCTTCCGGTTTTGAAAGGATCCTTGCATCGGCAAGATGGATCTCAATTCCGTGGGGTGCGCGCTCTTCCTTGAAAACAGTTCCAGTCACGCGGACTGCCTGACCTTCACGGATCTCGGAGAGGACTTCCTTTTCGGATCCTGCCTGGATCACGGTCTGTAAGAGACCATCGCGGCTTCTTAAGATCACAAAGGAGATTTCTCCCATATCGCGGATGCTGTGTACCATGCCTTCAACGGTAACTTCGGTACCAACGGACTCTTCTCTTTCCAATTCTTCAAGAGTTTTTGCTTTTCTGTCTTCTAATCCTGTTACAAACTCCATAATCTGTTCCTCCTAAATTTGTGGGGTAAAATTTGAGGCCTTTTAGCTTGAACAACAAAAATCCCGCCCCGGAGACTTTTGCTTTTAAAAGTTCTCCGGGACGGGATCTATATCACCCGCGGTACCACCCGCATTGCATTTCCATGCCACTCATGAGTCGCCGCTTTCGCTGTCGGACCATCATCCTAACGACTCGGCCGCGTAACGTGCAGCTTGCGTGCTGTCCTACCATCGTATCCGATCTTCGAGCAGCCGGCTCTGGAGCGTTCCCGCCTTTCTCGTTTCTTCCATGCTCTCAGCTGTCACACGGTTCTCTGTAAAGTCTTTCGAAAGGGAGTTTCCTTCAACGCCTTTGTTTGATATCTTTTTGATGTTTTATGTTTTATCAGAGATTTTTGATTCTGTCAAGTGCTTTTAAAGAATTTTCGTAAGTTCCGAAAGCAGTGATCCGGAAATATCCCTCTCCGGACGGACCAAATCCTGCACCAGGAGTGCCCACGATACCGGCATTGTTTAACAGATAATCAAAGAAATCCCAGGACTTCATGTCGTTCGGAGTCTTTAACCAGATATACGGGGAGTTTACACCGCCGTATACGGTAAAGCCTGTGTCCTTTAAGCCTGTATAAATGGTCTTTGCATTCTTCATGTAACGAGCGATCTGCTCTGCTACCTGCACCTTTCCTTCCGGAGAATACACGGCCTCGCCTGCGCGCTGGATAATATACGGAGTTCCGTTATACTTTGAGCCCTGACGGCGCATCCACATGGCATTTAAGCTGACATCGCCACACTTTAAGTCCTTCGGGATCACAGCAAAGCCGAGACGCATGCCTGTAAAGCCGGCCTTTTTGGAAAAGCTGCGCAGCTCGATGGCGCAGGTCTTTGCACCCTCACACTCATAGATGGAGTGCGGGATTCCTTCTTCTGTGATATAAGCCTCGTAAGCGGCATCGAAGATGATGACAGCGCCATTCTTATTTGCATAGTCCACCCATGCCTGAAGATCGGCCTTCTTGATCGCTTCACCGGTTGGATTGTTCGGGAAGCAGAGATAGATCACATCTACATGTTCCTTCGGGAACTCCGGAAGGAATCCGTTGTCAGCCGTACACGGCATATATACGATCTTGTCGAAACGGCCTGTCTCACCGTTGTAAAGACCGCTGCGGCCTGCCATAACATTGGAATCCACGTATACCGGGTATACCGGGTCGCATACAGCGATAACGCTGTCTAAGGAGAATAATTCCTGGATATTTCCACAGTCGCACTTTGCACCGTCAGATATGAAGATCTCGTCAGCAGAGATATCGCAGCCTTTCTCCTGGAAATCCTCTTTTGCAATAATATTTCTCAAAAAGTCATAGCCCTGCTCCGGAGCGTAGCCGTGGAAAGTCTCGGCATGTCCCATCTCATCGACAGCTTTGTGCATCGCCTCAATGATTGCCGGTGCGATCGGCTGTGTCACATCACCGATTCCAAGACGGATGATCTCCTTTTCCGGGTGCTCTGCCTGGAATGCGGATACTCTCTTTGCGATATTTGCGAAGAGATAGCTGCCCGGCAGCTTGGCAAAATTTTCATTGACTTTAAACATGTCTCAAATCCTCTCTTTCTGTAAATGCATGTGGGGTCTGGTTGCCAAATGCCTAGCCGGCTCTGCGTGCAGGCACGCTATCCGGTTAGTCGCTTTGCACCACTTTTATATGTAAATATACCACACATATGCAAAAACTGCAGTAAAAATCCGGCAAATACTTTAACTTTTTGTTACAGTTCAGCCATGCGCTGGTTTGAAATGAGAGTGTGTTGCAGTTTCTGTTTGCATAAGCAACTTTTCAATCAAATCAGCATATGGTGGACTATTCTCATTTTGTTTTCATGAATATGAAAACAAGAAGCTATAATGACTGAACTGTAACAATTTTTTTTTTGCAATAACCAGGTAAAGTGCCGGATGATTACCGACTTGCAGGTCCAGCTTGGCTCTCCGCACACGGCGGGGATAAACATTAATCTTCCTGGATCAGCATGGTGACCATATGGGCGCTCTCCGTCATGGTTCTTCCTGTGTCCATGCTGGTCTTCTGGAGATAGCGGTGCGCTTCCGGCTCGGAAAGATGATTTCTCTTCATGAGAAGCTTCTTTGCATCGTCGAGTTAACGCTCCTCCTCGCACTTTCAACAAAGCCTGCGAAAAGCGGATGTGCATGGTTCGGTCTTGATTTTAATTCTGGATGAGCCTGGATTCCTACATAGAACGGGTGATCCGGGAGCTCGATCATCTCAACGATATGACCGTCCGGGGACTGACCGGAGATCATCATGCCATGGGATGTAAAATCATCGCGGTAATGGTTGTTGATCTCAAAGCGGTGTCTGTGACGCTCATTGATCAATTCTGTTCCATAAAGGGCATATGCCTTGGACTTTTTGTCGAGAACACACGGATAGGAACCAAGACGTAAGGTTCCGCCAAGGTTCTCAATGCCGTTCTGATCCGGCATCAGATCAACCACCGGATGTGTTGTATCCGGATTCAGTTCGGAGCTGTTTGCATCCTCATATCCCAGAACATTTCTCGCAAATGCGACCATGGCCATCTGCATGCCGAGGCAGATTCCGAGGAATGGGATCTTGTTCTCTCTCGCATAGTTGGCTGCCAGGATCATTCCTTCGGTTCCTCTGGAACCAAAACCGCCCGGAATAATGATTCCGTCCACACCGGCAAAGGTGTCATCGAGGATCTCCGGAGTTAAGAACTCGGAATCCACCCACTTGATGGATACCTTTGTGCGGTTTGCGATGCCTCCGTGCTTTAATGCCTCCATAACGCTGAGGTATGCGTCATGAAGCTGGATATATTTTCCTACTAGGGCGATGGTCACTTCGCTCGTCGGATTCTTTAACGCGTCCACCATCTGTTTCCAATCGCCGAGCTGCGGCTCCGGGCACGGAATGTTCAGGCACTCACATACGACCTGGGCCAGGCGCTCTTTTTCCATTGCAAGTGGAGCTTCGTATAAATATTCAACATCCAGGTTCTGGAGCACATGATCCTCCGGGACATTGCAGAATAATGCGATCTTGCTCTCAATGCCATCCTCAAGCGGAACCTCAGTACGGCATACGATCACATCCGGGAAGATTCCCATTCCCTGAAGGGCTTTAACACTCTGCTGGGTCGGTTTTGTCTTTAATTCGCCGGATGCCTTTAAATATGGAACAAGCGTTACATGGATCAGAACTGAGTTCTGGTATCCGATCTCGTGGCGGAACTGACGGATCGCCTCTAAGAACGGCTGGCTCTCGATATCGCCGACGGTACCGCCGACCTCAATGATCGCGATGCGGTCCTCATCCGGGGATTTCGCGCGGTAAAATCTTGCTTTGATCTCGTTTGTGATGTGTGGGATCACCTGTACGGTACCTCCGCCGAAGTCTCCGTGACGCTCTTTTTGAAGAACGGTCCAGTAGATCTTTCCGGTGGTTACGTTGGAGTTCTTATCAAGGCTCTCATCAATGAAGCGTTCATAATGTCCAAGGTCCAGGTCGGTCTCTGTTCCATCGTCTGTGACGAACACTTCTCCATGCTGGATCGGATTCATGGTACCCGGATCAATATTGATATAAGGATCGAACTTCTGCATCGTTACCTGGTAACCTCTTGCCTTTAAGAGACGTCCAAGGGATGCGGCGGTAATACCTTTGCCGAGTCCGGAGACAACGCCTCCCGTGACGAATACGTATTTAACTGCCATACCTTACCTCCAAATTTATATTACTGTTAATGTGGGGAAACTGTAGTTTCATATAATGCTGAAAGCCAGCTGCTCCGTGGCTTCGGCACTCCCGCAGCTACCGCCAGCATTCGTAATCCGGGCTATCGCCCTGCTTACCATACCGGCTTGGTCGTCAAATGCCTATTCTTCACTGCGTGCAGGCACGCAGAATGTCTAACCGCTTGACAACGCTTTCAAGTAAAAAAAGGTGACAGAAGTACTAAGACTCTGACACCTTTGTCTAATTCATTCCATCACTATGAAACTTATTTTTACGCAGGATTAATTGCTCATAGGTATTGACTGCGCTAAAAAAATATGGAACTACTATATTCCATTTTTTCAAATTTGTAAAGTAGTTTTTTCGCAGTTTGTTAAAGTTTTTTCATCCAATTCCTTCCATACGGGATCCGCAGCCTGAAAAGACGATTCTTATGTCCTGACATAGAATTGTTTAAAACTGTTTTGACTCCTTGAAACGACAGAACAACTGTAAGACCATCCGAAACAGAAAAATGTTTAATAATAGGAACGCTGTCTGTGATCAAAAAAAGATTCAAAAAAATGTGTTGACAAATCCTGAAAAACGAGTATATTATACCACCATAAGAGCAAGGGCGCTTGGGTGCATGAAACATACACCCCGGTGCCCTTCTCGCATTTTACGGATCTTCCCCATAAACCCCTATACTTAAATATCGATCCGTAAAGTGACTACTGTCTGTTCCCCACCCCGGAACAGACAGCAAATCAAGTATAATTTCCCGCATATGGGGAGCAAAGAAGTTCCTCAGCGGAGTTGAAAGGAGAAACATCTATGAGCAAAAGCATTCCTGAACTGTATGGAAGTCTTGTATTCAACGACTCCGAAATGAAAGCACGTCTCCCGAAGGATATCTACAAAGCACTTGCAAAGACCATCAACAGCGGTTCCCATCTGGAACTGGATGTCGCAAACTCTGTAGCTGTTGCCATGAAAGAATGGGCTCTGGAGCATGGCGCTACCCATTTCACCCACTGGTTCCAGCCGATGACAGGCATCACCGCTGAGAAGCATGACAGTTTTCTCTCTCCGACCGGTGTCGGCGAAGCAATCATGGAATTTTCCGGAAAAGAACTCGTAAAAGGTGAGCCGGACGCGTCCAGCTTCCCGTCAGGCGGTTTACGCGCTACCTTCGAAGCCCGCGGCTATACCGCATGGGATCCTACCTCTTTCGCATTCATCAAGGGACATACGCTCTGTATCCCAACTGCCTTTTGTTCTTACAGCGGCGAGGCACTCGATAAAAAGACTCCGCTGCTCCGCTCCATGGAAGCTGTCAGCAAAGAAGCTACCCACTTACTCCACATTTTAGGAAAAACAGATGTCAAACGCGTCAACACTACGGTAGGCGCTGAGCAGGAATATTTCCTGGTAGACAAAGAGTGCTACCGCTTAAGAAAAGACCTGATCTTCTGCAGACATACCTTATTCGGCGCTCCGGCTCCGAAGGGACAGGAAATGGATGACCACTACTTTGGTTCCATCAAGCCGAGAGTGGAAGCCTTCATGGAAGAATTAAATGAAGAACTCTGGAAGCTCGGAATTCCAGCAAAGACTGAACACAACGAGGTTGCTCCTGCGCAGCATGAGCTTGCTCCTGTCTTTGAAACCGTCAATGTTGCTGTTGACCACAACCAGCTCGTTATGGAGATGATGAAGAAGGTTGCTGACCGCCACGGTCTTGCGTGCCTGCTCCATGAGAAACCGTTCGAGGGCATCAACGGAAGCGGAAAACATAACAACTGGGCACTCTCCACGGATACCGGTGAAAATCTTCTGAATCCAGGAAAGACACCGGCAGAAAACACACAGTTCTTACTGTTCTTAGCAGCCGTTGTGGAAGCTGTTGATGATTATGCGGATCTTTTAAGAATCTCCGTTGCAACGGCCGGAAACGATCACCGTCTCGGAGCAAACGAGGCACCGCCTGCAGTCGTTTCCTTGTTCTTAGGTGAAGAGCTGGAGGCTGTTGTCGATTCCATTAAATCCGAAACATATTTTGAAGGAAAGGGTGCCGTTCAGATGTCCATCGGCCCGAAGGTACTCCCGCACTTCACAAAAGATAACACAGACCGTAACCGTACATCACCGTTCGCCTTCACAGGAAATAAGTTTGAGTTCCGTATGCCGGGCTCCTCTCTCTCCCTGTCAGGTCCGAACGTGATCTTAAATACAGCAGTTGCAGAGTCTCTCGCAGGCTTCTGCAAGGTCTTAGAAGGGCTTACCGGCTCAGAGCTTGATTCGGCGATTCACAAGCTTTTAAAGGATACCTTCACAGACCATGCAAGGATCATTTTCAACGGCAACGGATATACCGATGAGTGGTTAGCGGAAGCCAAGAAACGCGGACTCCCGAACCTGAAATCAACACCGGAGGCTCTTCCGCATTTAATTGCTGAAAAGAACATTGAGCTTTTCACAAAGCATCATGTATTGACAAAAGAAGAACTCTTCTCCCGTTACGAGATCCTTCTTGAGGATTACGTAAAAACGATCCATATCGAGGCTAAAACTATGGAGGAAATGGTACAGAAAGACTTCCTTCCGTCTCTGTTCTCCTATGTAAATGATCTCGCATGCACAGGCAGCACCAAGAAAGAGCTTGTTCCTGGCATTACAACAAAGGCGGAAGAAAAGCTGATCACAAAACTCTCCGGACTCGCAGATACGATCTCTGATGAGCTTGATACCTTAAAGGATATGATCGGTACCGCGGAAGGCATGGATGACTACTTAAAGGCTGGTACTTACTACCATGACACGATCCTTGCCGAGATGGAAACGATCCGTCTGGCTGTCAACGATGCGGAAGTCCTGATCCCGGAGGATTATCTCCCGTATCCGACATACGATGCATTGCTCTTCTACATTTAATTGTTTTGCTCATAGGGAAGACCGCCGGTTACCAGAGAAATCTGGACCGGCGGTCTTTTCGTATCATATTTTATTATGTGCCATTTGCATTTAAAATTGCTGCAATCATTTTCAGCGTCACGTTCTTATCCACTCTGGCATTGCTTTATGAAAGTTTAACTTTCTTGAACTCTTCCATGAAATCAACAATATAGTTTGCTGTGGTCTCGGGCATTTCCTTGCCCCACTCTTCTGCTAGCGAGGGTACTCGGATGATCCGGTCCAATCCATCCGTTGTCTGTAACATGCGTAGTTTTGCGGGGAATCTCAACGGTAACTCCCTTATACTCAACAGAACGGAAACCAGTTGTCTTCAGATTATCAGACAGGTGCCTTAAACTGGAGTTCACCACCTATCTCCTCTTGTCAACTAAGGCGGATCAGTTCAAAGTCGCGGCTGTTTTTCACACTCACCGCCACTTGGCTGCCATATGCTCACTTTGGGTTCCTTATCCCAGGCCATCAGCCACCAGTTAAGCATAGCAACCAGACAGCCTTTATCCTCGAATTCCATGCCAAGGCGCTGAATCATCTTGATGTTTCCGCCATGTCCGTTCAGAAAAACGAATTTTCTTGCGCGTGACGATACAGACTCAGGAAAACCTGACGGCAAAACTGATGAGTACCTCGCTGTCAATATCAATTGAACCAGGATACGGAGCTAAACCTGGGGTGGAACCATATGGAATGGTCGGAGCAATCAAGAACATCACTCTTCTTCTCGATTTTCTCCAACAAAATGATTTGGAATCAGT
>SCPN01000935.1_pt1 | contig 24580 bp, 34 predicted proteins | sample 6106831 | NCBI WGS metagenome assembly SCPN01 (sample SAMN10720447, study PRJNA508395) | human gut metagenome | isolation source: Participant 1, 0 month
TGGGTATTTCACTATCTCTTAGGATTTTTCTTCAAAACTTGTTCCTGTCTTTTATTCCCTTTTCATCACTGATTCAAGAAACCTGGTCGCTAAAAAAAAAAATTTTTTCAATATTATCTACTATTGTTTCCGATATTTCTCCCCACGGAAGATCATCAACAAAATAGTTTACACGCTTAAAACGATTCCACATTTCTTCAAGTCCAGAATCATCTTTAATCTTGTCTAAGGTTTCTCTCACTTCCTCCTCGCCAAAAGAAGTTTCACGCTTCATGCAAGTAGCCGCAAATGCCTTTTTCAAAACATCAAAGCTTATCTGATCAGCCTTTGAATTCATAATCTCATATACATCATAAAAATCCCTCATTCTGGTATTCGCAAGTCCTCTTGCCAAAATCGTCTGCATCTTTTCCGCAAGAAGAGTTTCAAGATTATACGACAAAACTGAAATTGATCTGTCTTCAAACATAAGCTTGTATTTATACTCCACTGCACCTAGCGTGATTGCATCATCCGTAGAAATATCGATCTTAAAAGGTTGTCTCATTCGTTCCAGATTAGCTTCTATCATCATCCTAATGCCAGGATAATCAAATTCTTCCATGATTTCTTTTACTGATGTAATCTTAAAGGTTACCCCATCTTCAAGCTGAAGCTCACCGATTCTCTCAATGATTGCTCTAGCATCCTTCTCATTAAGAGGTAATGCTTTCACAGTGGTATCGATATCCATTGTAGCTCTCATGTCTACACCAACAATAGAAGCAACAAGCATTCCGCCTTTCAGAATAAAATTATTCCTGTATTCAGAAACAGAAACTCTTTCTAAGAACCTTTCCATAAAATATGTTCTAATTAATGCTTGCGCAACTTCACCATTCCCGCCAGACATGTTTTTTACTTTGTCTTTAAGTTGTTTCGCTGTATGAATCATACCATTACCTCCACATACATCATCACTTCATCCCTTACTCCAAGTTTAACCGCATACTCAATCAATCTTGATAGATTCTTTTCCTTCGAGGACATATATTCCTTTGCTGTCTGATATAACTGAATTTCATATTTCTTTCGACCTTTAATCAAATCCACAAAATACATCTTTCCTTGTCATATACTTTAACCAAGTTACCGCTACTTGACGGGATCTCACAGGTCCCCATATCAAGAATCTCTGGGTTTGCATAATGAACTTCTTTGTTTTTCTTTTTGATATGTGTAGCATTATATCCGGTAGGAACAGTGAAACAAATATGACTGTATTCTCTGTCAATAAGACCATGCAAATAAAGGGCGGTCTCGCAGAAAAATGATATTTTTATTTCGTTGCTGGAGCACAAACAACTCATCTGGCCACACATCATCTAAAATATAAATGCCATGTGCCACTTTTTCCATGTCATGCTCTCTGACGTATTTTGAAACAGATGGCTTTGATACACCTGATTCAACGGCCTTCGATGTAATCAAATATCCATTGTTCTTTTTCAATTAGCGATTCCAAATATCTGATGTTACATAGTTAAGTTGTCTTATCCTCGATATTTACTTTTGGTAAAACTAAATTATATTATATTTTAAAGCGTAAATATAATCATATAATGCTTGCAGAAGTAAAAGATAACGTAGCCGAATAATTTCACAAAAAGCGACAGTCTGATTTACATTTTGTATTTCAGGAAACTGCCGCTTCTTTTTCTTCTTTATTTTTTTGCCCGTCTACCGTTGGCACTGTTTTTTTATACATTTATTATAAGCAGTTTGCATATTTTTCAGAAGTTCCTGTTTGTTTGTCAGTCTTAACCTTATGGTTATTTGTTTATCTCCATCTTTATCTGCCCGATCCATTCTGTAATCACATCTTCCGAAGTTTCCAGATGGTCTTTACCCATAGAATCAAACTGAATCTGCATTTCATGTGCAAAGGCAGCTCCTTTGCACTTGTCCTTCATATCTTTAATTACATGTCCCGGCCATCCGCCATTTGTCATAAATGGAATTACTGTCTTTCCTGTAAAGTCGTTTACTGTTAGAAATGTCAGCACTGCAGGTGCCATTGTATACCACCACGTTGGAGTTCCGATAGCAATCACATCATAATCAGCAAGATTTACAGATATCGGATTGATCTGAGGCATAAAGCCTGCCTCTACCTCTCTTTTTCCCTGTTCAACCACATCTTCATGACTGCCGCTGTATGGCTCTGCTGTTTCGATTCTCGCAATATCTGCACCTGTCCTATTAGTCAGCTGCTCTGCAATTCTTTTCGTGTTTCTATTTGACCAGGAATAATATACAACTAACATTTTCTTCATCTCTTTCTGCTGATTGAAGATGTGGGTTTCCACCTGATTTACCATAGGTTTAATGCGGTTGAAGGATGCAAAATCAACCATTCTGTCTACATAAAAGTTGGAAATTCCGATTGCTCTGATTTTTCCCTCATCGTACAGCTCTTCCAATGCATGGTAAGCACCGTAAGCATCTGAAAATGGCTGGTGAAGCAATACCAGATCCAGATAATCTGTCTTTAACTTTTTCATGGATTCAAGAACTGATTTCTTTGCTTCTTCATATCCATAATGTTCAATCCACACCTTTGTTGTAAGGAAGATTTCTTCTCTTGGAATGCCTGACTTTTGGATTGCATTCCCAACCTCTTCCTCATTAAAATAACTCTGTGCTGTATCAATCGCCCGGTATCCAACTTTTAAAGCATCAAGCACACATCTTTCACATTCCTCTTTTGTTACCTGATATACGCCATATCCCAGTATTGGCATTTTTACACCATTATTTAATGAAATATATTCCATTGTCGTATCCTCCTTGTTTTCTTTCATTCATCTTACATTCATACTATAATACTGATAGATTCCTTTGAGAAGTTTCGATAAGTTTTTCAGTCTTAACCTTTCGGTTTATTCTGGTTCTTACTGATTGAACAGCCATCCCATAATTTCTTTGTCACGACAAAACAGATAGCCACCGCCATGCTGATAAGTGACCGGTGTTCCTTCAAAGTAATCTTTATCTTTTACATCCAGTACCACCAGTTTATCAATCTCTGATTCCGATAATCCCTGTTCTTTGTAAAGCTCATGTATCTTCTGGTATGCCTCTTTAAAAGGTTCTGATCCATAGTATTCGTCGCTTTCGCCAATCACAAAATATACCGGCGTTTTCATCTCCACAACCGGCTCATATGCACCATCCCTCTGAGAGCTGCACATAAGTGCCGCTGTATATAATTCCGGCTGCTTTGCCAATACCAGTGACAGGGTTTCTCCTCCTCCGGAATAACCATTAATATATACTTTCGATGGATTAATAATATAATGCGTCAGAAAATACTGTGTCAGTTCAATTGTCTGATCTGCTGATGTCTGTCCCCAGTCATTTAACTGTGGAGCTACAATAATCATATCGGTAATATACTTCTGTGCTTCAAATCCAAAATCTTCTGTCCGGATATTTTCTCCCACGCCCTGAAAATATAATCCCTGATATCCGGGTAATGTTACATATAGTGCATATTCCTTTGTCCCGTCATATGCATCCGGAATATATACATTGTAATGAATGTCCCCTTCATTTGGAGAATGAAGAACATTATCCAGGAGGAAGCCCCGGTATTCTTCGCTTCCCGGCGTAACATTTTCCAATTCATCCCTGCCAGGTTTTGAAAAGTAGATATATACCATGATTACCATTGCTAAAATAACAACTCAATAATTGTAAGTACTTATTTCCGCTTTTCCATAAATACACCACCTTCTTTCAGTATGAACCTTTTCGTTTTCTCTTACCTGTTTTCTTTAGAAACACTCCACTATAATATCCAATAAATGCAATCAATATCATTACTGCCAGATAATCTAGCAGAAAAGGAAAGATCCCCTTTTCATAATCATAAAATACAAAATGCATCCTCATAATCAGATAATCTCCTATCTGTCTCCTGTAAAATGCATATAAACCATAACCTGCAATTGTGGTTGCGACAGATCTTGCTGCCCATGTTCTGATGACGGAGGGATGTTCCCATAATCGTCCTGCCATTGCTACCGCTATATTCCAATGAAATCCGAGATGTAATGACATCACCACCAGTCCCCAGTATGCGCAAAACATATGTATCTGTCTGGCTGTCATATATGTTCCGGAAATCTTTATCCATTTAAATATGTGATTTGACAATAATATTCCACTTATCATGGAACCCATTATAAGAATAAGCATGATGATAACCAGTACTGTCTGTATCACTCTGAACGCATTATATTTTCCTTTCCTTACAGAGGTCACCCATTTATAATTCAGTATGTGATGTGAAATAAAAAGCACAAGCATCGCCATACCAATCCACTCATGTGCAGTCTCGCTGAGCAGACTATATGGCATAAGAAGAAGCAAACATATCGTCATTCCTATATCTATCAATATTTTTACTGTAAATCGTTTATTTTTCATATTCTACCTCTTATCTAAAGCATTCATATTGTCTTCCCAGAAAGATATCGCATGATCAATCCAACCTTCTGCTACAGTCCTCTCTCCCAGTCCAAATCCATGAGAAAGACCTTTAAATACTTCTATTTTCGCATTTGTACCATTTTGTTCTATCTGGGAAATATAATTTTCCATACTTCTGTATGATGCAATTCCGTCACTTGTTCCAACACAGGCATAGGTTGGCGGCTCCATTCCTGTCACCTGGGAAAGTCCTGTATACTGCATAATCACCGCAGCCGGTGCAGGATATTCTTTTTCTCCAAAGTAAGCTGTTCCATAAGAACCAAGCCAGGCCGCCATCCTTGCTCCTGCTAAGCCACCCCAGAGAGAATAATCCGTCATATCAATCTGTAGTTTCTCTGCATTTTCATGTAAAAACGCAATTGCCCTGGCAAGATCCTCACAGGCAGTCTGTGCTCCCGGACGATAAATAAGAGCAAATGCATTATAGCCTTTCTTTGACAATTCTAAGGCATGAGGAAAGCTATCATGTATTCCGGCTACATATACAAAGCCTCCTCCTGCATTGATAATCGTTGTTTTTGCTCCTGCATTTCCCTGAAAGAAAAATAAACCTGTATCCTTTTTATCCGCATCTGCCTGCATTTCTTTTTCACTGTATATTGGATAAAAAATCTGCTCACCATTCATTGCCTGATTTTTCATATAATTTACGATTTCTACTGTTTTATCGGTGTTGACTTCGCTGTACCACGGCAAAATAGAGCTGACGTCTTTTAATTTCAGATTGTCCTCTATTTCCATATCTAACGGAAATATGAGTCTGCCATAATCATCGAAAGCTGAATCATGGATAACATCATTTATATTACTTTCTGCATTAAAACTTTCTTTTTCATTCATATTGATATCCTTCTCTGTCACGCTCTCTTGCTCTGTTTTTCCTGTTTCCAGCGTTTTTTCTTCCCCGATTGCCAGGTTCTGGACTGTTACACCCACTGAACATGATAACAGTCATGATGATTCCTCCAAGAGCTATCCTCTTTATCTGCATATAGTATCCTCCATTTTCACTTCAGCTTAAGTATAACAAAACGAGACTCCATTAGAAGTCTCGTTTTGTTATTCAGTATTAACCTTTAGGTTTCTACTCGCATGTATTCAATTTTTATTTTACCTTGTTAATAGCATTTATCAGCCGCTTAACCTTAATGGACGGTTTTTTCGAATGAAGAATTCCAAACGGCATAGTATAATCCCACTCTACTGGAATGATTCTGATCAGTGGATGAACACTTTCCCAACTCTTGAATGCCAGTAATACCTCATTATTGTTTTCGCATCGGTTAAATGCTTCTACATTGTACAGATTAAAGTCTACAATATTGATTTCAGGATGACTTTTCATCATATCATCCCTTAGCATATCGCCATAATAACTCCATCCTCTTCGCATGAGCATAAGATTTTCTCCAGCCAGATCATCAAGTGTAATTTTTTCTTTTTTTGCCAGCCTGTGATGAATTGATACCGCCACACAAAATGGTTCTCTTGAAATCTCAGTGCCATCACAGCCTCTGAGTTCAAGCATTATTTCATCAAAGATTCCAGCTATCACATCAATATTCTTTCCCATATTAGCCAGTATCTCTCTTGCATTCTCTGGTGTATTTTCAAATGTAATCAATTTAAACTTCATCTCCGGATATATTTTCTGTATCTTAGGCCAAAGTTCCACAAAAACTTCCGGTGGCGTCATCGGAGATATTCCAACACGAATGATTTCTTCATTATGATTCATTGCTTCCTGCGCCCGTATCAACGATTCTTTTGAATATTGAATCAGATATTTTGCATCCTGATAGAGCGATTTACCAGCTTCCGTAATAATAAGACCTCTGTGTGTTCTTTCAAATAATTGCAAATTTAAGCTGTTTTCCAAAGAATTTATCTGTTTAATAACCGCAGGTGCACTTATATATAATTCTTCTGCCGCTTTACTAAAACTTCCAGCTTCTACAACGCAGATAAATGTATCAAGTTGTGGATTATACATCATGTAATTCACTCCTCTTTGTGATTTTAAATCATCTGAAATGCTTTCAGTGCCCCAATAATTGCCTCTTCTTTCTCCTTCGGACTGTCTACGCTCCGCTTCGGTCCGCGCTGGGCAAAGGTCCCCTGGACCTTTAGCGCCTCTCAGCCGCCGTTAAATCCATCTCGTCCATGTCAAGTCTCACATTCACATGATGCTTCGCTTAGTGGAGTTTGGACAATAAACAAACTGTCTCTATATGATAAGTGCCCGGAAAAAGATCCACACACCAATCAAGTTCTACCGATCCTCTTCCTGCAGAAGCTCCAGAGGCCATCTCTTACCATTCTCAGATCTGGTCGATGCACACCGTCTCTTGGTGGATCCAATACGATCAGATCCGGTACTTCACCCAGATCATCTACTTTCAACACCCAGCCCAGATACAGTTATCGGAGTCCATTTAAAGCAGCATTTTGCAGCCTCTACAGCCTCTTTCCGATCTCCTACTTTCAGGTGAGATCAAGATTTGCCTTATCTTTCGTCTCACCGATATAAGATCTTGCTGCCTCATAAAGCACTTCCGCGCCAAGGGAATTAGTCTGGAAGAAAGAAAATGGTGTGATCTTGAACTTCAGTCCCAGAAGTTCTCATAGAAATAATCCTGTCCATATAAAATTTTGGTTCCTTCATCTTTTACCACATCCGCAAGGCTGTTGTTGGTTGTATGAAGAATTCCGGCAAGCTTCCCATCATAAGAAAGACCGGTAAGCTTTTCCACCAGTCTGGCTTCATCTAGCTGTGCCTCCGATGTTGTTACCAGATCAATCAGAATTTCTCCGGTGCGAACTGCCTTTCTCACAAGAAGATGACGGAAAAATCCAGTATGGCGCATTTTGTGATAATACGGAAGACCTGTATCTGTCGCAAACTCCAGAACAGTCTTTATAATTCGTCTGAAATCCTCATCCACAATCTTGCATTCTGTAACATTTACAATATCGTGAAAACTGCCTCTTTTATGCATGCCAAGTGCAAGAGGTCCGTCCTTATATTCGTCTCCAAAAGAAAATTCCATTTTATTGCGATATGCCTCTCTGACCGGGCTTTCTTTAACACCCTCCCAGATATAATCACCATCAACCGCCACATCCATCATTGTATGGATCTGCGCTTCCTTCATCTCCACCTGCTTTTCATACGGCAGATTCTGATAAGTGCATCCGCCACAGACTCCAAAATGCGGACATGCCGGCTGACATTCTTCCGGTGAATGCTCCAGAATTTCCAGAAGCCGTCCCTCTGCCTGACCTTTTCGTATTATTCACCGCGAAACGCACCTTTTGTTCCGGAACGGTATTCTTCACGATCACTTTTTTTTCTTCGTCCTCTACCACGGCAAATCCTTTATTCGGGAAATCTACCCTTTCTATATATCCTTCTAATATCTGTCCTTTTTCATCTATCTATATACCCTCACATAGAAAAGGCAGGAATCTTTGACAATTCCTGCCTTCGCTGCTTTCTTAATATTACTGTACTTCATCTTCATCACTGAAGAAATCATTGTCGAAATCATCGTCAAAATCTTCTTCAAAGTCTTCCAGATAATCCGGAGTAAAGAAACAATATACTGCATATGCAATTGCTGCAACTGCTGCTACCGCACCGATAATTGCAAGAATCCAGAGAACAGTTGTCTTCTGATCATCATCTTTCTTATGCATCATATCGTTGAGTTTCGTTGTTGCAAGTAATTCTTCGATTCTGTTCATCTCCATACACGCCTTTCTGCCGTCACTCTGCTCGGCTCACTCCATTGTTTATAGCTAGTATACCACAAATCCATGCATAATTTCCACCATATTGCACAGATTTTACGAAAAAGAATGTGTTTCTTAGGCACATAGTGCAATTTTAGTCAATTTTCTGCAGTTTTGCAAACATGGCAAACATCTTCTTCGTGCCCGCCGTATCAAAGTCCACAGTCACTTCATAGTCTCGTCCGCCTTCTGTGATCTGTGTCCCAGACCTTCCTAAACTTAATAGCGACGCCTGTCCCCACATCATATCCCGGACCTTTTCCCTTGGTCACAGTAAACTGCTGTGCCGGCTTTGTCGCTGCGAACGCTTTTGTCGCAAATGCCTGCTTTGCCTGACGGTAAGCGGATACCTTTGGTTCCTCCTCTGTCTGCTCTTTTTTGAACAGAGCACCGGTAGAAAGCAGACTCAGCGGAATCTCTTTTAAGAATCTGGACATCTTATTATACTGTGTCTCACCGTGTACCATCCGTCGTCTTGCACAGGTCAGCGTCAGATTCTCCTTTGCACGAGTAATTCCCACATAGCAGAGTCTTCTCTCTTCTTCCAGCTCTGCCGGATCATCTGCCGTGATCGTCATATAGCTTGGGAAAATCCCATCTTCCAGGCCGGCATAGATAGACGTGTGGAAATTCCAGGCCTTTCGCACTATGTAAAGTCATCAGCACCACATAGTCCGTCTCCTCATCAAGACTGTCGATATCTGCAACCAATGCCACTTGCTCTAAAAAACCGGAAGTGTCATGATTTTCATCTTCTGCTTCACAGGACTCCTCGTATGCAACAATTTTATTCCGGAGCTCTTCAATATTTTCCAGACGGCTTTCTGCTTAAGATCCGCAATGGGTTCAACTCCGCTATCAGTTGCATCGATAATCTCATCCATCAATTCCGCTACACTCATGCGTTCGCCTTCGGCTTAAAATGCTCAATCAAGGGCTGCGAAAGTTCGATTTTGCCAAGCGCACGTCCGATTCCCGGAACCGATCCTGCAGCCAGGATTGCTTCATAGAAACTGATCTCCCGTTCCGTTGCATAATCCTGCACCCTTCCGATAGTTGTCAGTCCGATTCCCCTCTTCGGTACATTGATGATCCTCCGTACTGCCAGATCATCTTTTCCATTATCTACTGTTTTTAAATAGCTGCCAACAAGATCCTTTATTTCGCGTCTTGCATAGAAGTTTACTCCACCAACGATCTTATATGGAACATTGGATACCACCATCTTTTCCTCGAATATACGTGACTGCGCATTGGTTCTGTATAAAATAGCGAAATCCTTATATTCTCTTTTTCCACTGTTCACCTTGTCTTTGATATCACTGACAATATAATCCGCCTCATCGTAAGCAGAATCAAACTGACGGAACTGAATCTTCTCACCCTCACCATTCTCGGTCCAGAGCGACTTCTCTTTTCGTCCTGTATTGTGACGGATCACTTCATTTGCGGCGTTCAGGATTGTGGATGTGGAACGGTAATTCTGTTCCAGCTTGATCACTTTCGCATTCGGATATTCTTTTTCAAAATTCAGGATATTCATGATATTCGCACCCCTGAATTTGTAGATCGACTGGTCGTCATCACCAACTACACACAGATTCTGATACTTACCGGCAAGAAGGCTTACCAGCTTAAACTGTACCGTATTCGTATCCTGATACTCATCTACCATGATATAACGGAATCTTTCCTGATAATACTCCAGCACGTCCGGCTGTGTCTGAAGAAGCTGTACCGTCTTTAAAAGCAGATCGTCAAAATCGAGTGCATTGTTAGCTTTCAGCTGCTTTTCATACTCGGTATAAACCTGTGCAATCTTCTTTTTCGCCCAATCCCCTTCCGCACGAAGTGTCATCTCTTCCGGTGTGACAAGCTCATCTTTTGCAGAAGAAATCGCACTAAGAAGCGACCGTTCCTTAAACATTTTCGTATCAATCTGCAAATATTTACACACATCCTTGATCAGTGTCTTCTGATCATCTGCATCATAAATCGTAAAATTTGTATCATACCCAAGCCGGTCAATATATCTGCGCAGGATCCGCACACACATTGAATGGAAGGTGCTCACCCAGATACTCTCCGAACCGAATCCAACAATCTGATCCACTCTCTCACGCATCTCCCCGGCTGCCTTGTTCGTAAATGTGATCGCCAGGATATTCCATGGGTTCACACCTATCTGATCGATCAGCCAGGCAATCCTGTGTGTAAGGACACGTGTCTTACCGGATCCTGCTCCGGCAAGGATCAGAAGCGGGCCCTCTGTATGGAAAACAGCCTCCTGCTGTCTGTCATTTAATGTATCATAAATACTCATATTTTTGTTCCTCTTTCTTCTCCTCTCTCGAGGCTCTATTGCATCATTATATTATAAAAAAAGTGGGGTGTCAAAGAATCTCTCGTCCCTATTTTTCGTCGTAAAAATAGAAAAATCCAGCTCCTTTTTTCTTATCTGTAAAATTTTGCAAAATATCTGGACTTTAAAATTTTAATGTGCTAATATGTCATTGTATGAATGAGTGGGGCAGTTTATGTCACACTCTTATTGATTATTTGTCATGGAGGGATAATATAATGAGTAGAAAAATCAGAACAGAAGCGGTCGATTCTTTATTTGATGCCGTTCTCAGTCTGAAAAGCAGAGAAGAATGCTACACATTCTTTGAAGATGTCTGCACGATCAATGAGCTTTTATCGCTTTCACAGCGTTTTGAAGTAGCTAAGATGCTACGTGATCAGAAAACATACCTGGAGATTGCAGAAAAGACTGGTGCTTCCACAGCAACAATCAGCCGCGTAAACCGCTCTCTTAATTATGGTAATGATGGATACGATATGGTATTTGAGAGACTTCAGGCAGGGGCTGAAGAATCCAAATCTTAATTTTACAGACACCGGCAAGAGTTGGTAGTAACAGCTATTGCCAAACACATAATAGTAAAAAGGAACGAATTTCAAAATCTGAAATCCGTTCCTTTTTTTATTCTTCTTAAAAAAGCTAACGCTTTTATTTTTTCTTATCTGGCTTTGGAAGTTCGTCCACCATTTTTTCAATCAGTTGCTTTTTCACATACACATCAAAACTGAGATTACAGATAAAGGCAAACTTCTGAAGCTGTTCTCTTTCTTCATCATCCACACATACAAAAGAATGCTCAGCAGTCTCATACGCCTTACGAATACTATCCTGCAACTCTCCGATCCTGCTTTTTTCCATCTTACAGACTTCTTCATAGATACTTTCCATGTCAAATTCCGAATCCACAGCAAAATATTTGTCTGTCAGTGGCTTTAACAAAATCTCAATATCTTTGATTGAGAGCAAGTTCTTAAAATAATAGACAAAAATTAAAACCAGAAGGTGCTCTTTGGAATACTTTTTCTTGTTCGGAGGTGGAAGCAGATTGTTTTTCGCATAATTATTGATCATCGTTTTCGTCAGGATCTTATCATCCTCATAACGCTTCGTCGAACTGAGCTGTTCCTCCATAAAAGTTGTTACCTGATCCATATATAAATCTATATTCGGAATATCTACCGGATGAATATAATCAATTCCGCCGACACTTTCCAGGATACTGTTTAATAAATCTTCCGTATTTATCGTCATTCTTTTTCACCTCAATATGGATATTATATAGTATTAAAAACTAGATATCAAGTCTTTTCTCTATCTTTCATCCAGGCTTTTTTAACGTAAGTGACGTATTAACAATTCACTTTTTTCTGTTTCCACATATTCCGTTTATACTGAATACATGATTTCAGAGCTCTGCAGAAGTATTAACGATCAGTTCTTCCGGAAAATGACTCTCCTCGATCACCGGAAGCGCATAACTGTAATCTGCAAGATCTACATCCATATGTGCGTCGCTTCCCATCGTAACCGGAACTTCGTATTTCTTACAGTATTCCAGCATTTTTAAATCATTTTTCCTGGTATCCACGCGGAATCCGCCAGGTCTTAACGAACCGTTATTTACCTCCAGAACGGTTCCTGTCTCTTTTGCTTTTTGCCAGCTGTTCATAATCCACCGGATATCGTCATCCGGATGTCCAATAATGTGAATCAGCGGATTCTCCATTGCTGCAAGGTATGCCGCCGTGATTGCCTCTTCCGTCCGCTCGCCTTTATAACAAGGTCCATGAATACTTGCAATTGCAATATCCATCTGGCAAAGTGTGCTCTCCGGAAGGTCAACCTCTCCCTTTTCATTCATAATATTCAGTTCCACACCCATGAACAGTCTCACGCCGTACATTTCACGCGGTACGATATGCAGATTCTGGAAATAGAACTCATGACAGGTTCCCGGCATCTGCGGTGCATGTTCAGTCAGTGCAAATGCCTCCAGTCCTTTCTCTTTCGCCATCTGTGCCATCTACACGTATCGTATTGTATGCATGTCCGCTGACAATGGTATTGCGTATGTGTATCTAAAACTATTTTCATCGGTCTTTCCTCCTGCCTGCTCTTTGTCTGTGTTCTCACAGCTCATCTTTTCTTATATTCTTATGATAAACTGATTCTTTTCTTTTTTACAATCCGTTTTTCCCCACTGTTTTCATTTCTAAAATTTCTATAAAATGTGCGGTGTTTTTGTTGTCACATGGTACAATAGACTATAAGAATATTTGGCAGAAGAGGGTTTTTATGAATCGCTTAGCAGCGCACAAGTGTACGGATCTTTCCCAGAAAAGCTTCCCATCAGACACTGACTACCCGTTGGGGAAAACTCTTGATCGCAGCACATACTGGAAGGAATATCCACGTCCGCAAATGATCCGCGATCAATATATCAACCTGAATGGAGAATGGAATTACACAGTTCTTTCAGAAAAAAATACCATAACCAAAGAAGGAACTCTTCTCGTTCCTTTTTCTCCGGAAGCCCCTCTTTCCGGTGCCGGTTTCCAGTTAAAGCCGCGCGAAAAAATGCTCTGTGAGCGCCTGCTGTCGGTCAAGCGCCTTCCTTCCGACGGATCCCGGTGCATCTTGCATTTTGGTGCAGTCGATCAGTATGCGAAAGTTCTGGTAAATGGAAAAGTAGTTGTCTCACATATCTGCGGATATCTTCCATTTTCTGCTGATATCACAGATGCTCTGCAGGTGGGTTGCAACACTCTGACTGTACACATTGAAGACCGTTCCGACACTTCTTATCACAGTGTTGGAAAACAGAAATTAAAGCGTGGCGGAATGTTCTACACCGCCCAGAGTGGAATCTGGCAGACAGTATGGATGGAATGGGTTCCGGCTGTCTATGTCAAAAAACTGGAACTCACCCCTTTATATGAAAAGGGCAATTTTTATCCCTTCTTTTAAATCATCCGATTTCCGGATGCAGCGATGCCGAAGCGGTTGTCTGTCACGTCAGAGACATGGACGGTCGCCTGATTTCCAAAGGGATCTGCACCAATCAGTCTGACTCTCTTTGCTGTTACTCCTGCTACTGTGACGTCAACAATATGCATCCCTGGAATCCTGATGATCCTTATCTTTATACAATTGAGATACAGGCAGGCGAAGATAAAGTCACCGGCTATTTTGCAATGCGTACCTTTACCATCGAACCGGATAAAAAAGGACTTCCCCGCTTCTGCCTGAACCATGAACCACTTTTTCTGAATGGAGTCCTGGATCAGGGATACTGGCCGGACGGGCTTTACACTGCGCCATCTGATGAAGCGCTGATCTATGATATCCAAACCATGAAAAATCTCGGCTTCAACATGATCCGTAAACATGTAAAAGTCGAGACTGCAAGATGGTATTATCATTGCGACCGCCTTGGAATGATCGTCTGGCAGGACATGGTAAACGGTGGCACCTACAATGCTCCGTTCATGACCTGGTTGCCTGCACTCTTTCCAAAATTCAAGCTTCACACCAGTGACCGGATTCATCCTCTCTTCGGCGAAAAATGTACATGGCAGAGAAGAATTCATCCGTGAATGCAAAGAAACTGTCACTGCCCTAAAAGCATTCCCATGCATCAGCACCTGGGTAATCTTCAATGAAGGCTGGGGACAGTTTGATTCAAAAAAGCTCACTGCCTTATTCCGCGAACTGGATGACACCCGGCTCATCGATTCCGCCAGCGGATGGTTTGACAGACGGCAGGGAGATTTCAAAAGTGAACATAACTACTTTGCAAAGCAGTTCGTAACTCCATCTGACCGCGCTTTCGTCATTTCCGAATACGGAGGCTACACCTGCCAGGTCAAAGGACATACCTGCTCCGGCAAGACATACGGATATAAAATCTGCTCTTCACAGGAAGAATTCCAGGCAGCCTATCATAAACTTATATCTGAAGAAATCGACCCCCTCAAAGAACAGGGATTGTGCGGAGCAGTATATACACAACTCTCCGACATCGAAGATGAAATAAACGGGCTGATGACTTACGACAGGGAGGTTTGTAAGTTGTAGGTGGTGGACAAAGTTACGCACCCATGGATTCGGATTCACCCCCGCTCGCGCTTAGTCCGCAAACGTAGCGGATACTAAGTTCGATGATGTCTGACGACATCCTCTCACTAAGTACCGACGTTTCCGATGGGGTTCATTCCGAATGCATGGGTGCTTGCGTTTGTCGCTCCAGTACAAGTTGTGCGGAGGCGCTTCGTTGCCGCACTGAGAAAATACTATTTTAATTTCAGTGGGATAGGTTGCTCAGGAACGTAAACTTCATATCATTCACTTATACTTTTCCAGTACCGATATTAAATTTTATAGTATCTACTAATTGGCATCCTACATAAATCCATTGCCACCACTTCCCGTCAGACAACATACCAGGCGATGCGCAGCGGATGCCGTCTATTAGTTTTTTGTGCGCTTAGTATGGTGCCGTCTTCCCCCCTTCGCCGATGCGGTTCTGGTGTCATAGCACAGCCCGGGGCAGAACGATAATTCTGCTGGCGGGCCCTCAAAAAACGCCGGCACTTAGTGAGGGGATAACGCTTGCGGTATCACCGAACTTAGTACCGCTGCGTTTTTTGCGGAGCGAAAGCGCGCCCGAAAGCAGAAATATCGTTCTGCCCTCCCATCACCTAACTCATCAGCAAAATCCCCGAAAACGGCGGCAGGTCCAGCGTCACATGCGTCCCTTTTTTTGCTTTTGCCGGCAATGTCTTTTTCTTTTGTATTTCCTCCATATTCGTCCCAGTCCGTATCCAGTATCACACTGAGTTTTCCTTCTTCTTCGGTATCCAGTTCGTAATCTTCCTGTTCTTCGTCTGAGAAGTTAAATATCGCGATAAAGTTCTTATTTTTTCCTTTTCTTTTAATCGCATAGATACAGCGTTCTTCCTGATGGCAGTCCAGCCATTTGAAATTCTCCGGATCATAATCATGCCAGAATGCATCATTTTCCTGACCGATACGGTTCAGTTCGATCATATAACGGTGAAATGCATCATGGAGCGGATATTTTAGGATATCCCAGTCCTGCTCGCGGCTTTCATCCCACTCGCGAAGCTGACCAAATTCATTTCCCATGAAATTCAGCTTCTTACCAGGATGCGCCATCATATACAGATACATGGCTCTTGCCTGCGGGAACTTATCCTCATATTCTCCGTTCATCTTTTGGAGAATCGTTGCCTTTCCATGTACCACTTCGTCATGACAGTATTCCAGCAAAAAATGCTCATTATAATAATACATCATCGAGAACGTAAGCTTGTGATAATCGCTGCTTCTGTATTCCGGTGCACTCTGGAAATATTCCAGTGTATCGTGCATGAAGCCAAGATCCCACTTGTAATCAAAACCAAGTCCTCCCTGGTCAACCGGTTTGGTAACACCTGGAAAATTGGTGGAATCTTCTGCGATCAGCATGGCTGTCGGATGAAGGGACTTTAGTCCCTGGTTCATCACCTTCAGAAAATCCAGTGTCGTTCCGTTAACACCCCTGGCCTCGTCACCCTGCCAGTAGATCAGACGACTGACTGCATCCATACGGATTCCGTCAAAATGGAACTCACTCAGCCAGTAATTTGCTGCCGACTGTAAGAAACATCGTACTTCCCCTCTGGAATGCATGAAATTACAGCTTCCCCATTCGCTTTCACCTACTGCCGCATTTGGATATTCATACAGACAGGTTCCGTCAAATTCTTTCAGTCCATAATAATCGACTGCAAAATGTACCGGAACAAAATCCATGATCACACCAATTCCTGCCTGGTGACACTCATCCACAAATTTTTTCAGCTCATCCGGTGTTCCATAACGTGCGGTCGGCGCAAAAAATCCAGTATTCTGATATCCCCAGGATCCGTCAAAAGGATGCTCGGAAAGCGGCATCATCTCAATATGAGTATAATGATTCTTTTTTACATAAGGAATCAGAAGCTTTGCAAGCTCAATATAAGTATACCAGTCTGTCTGCCCTTCTCCTTTTTTTCTCCAGGATCCTGCATGGATCTCGTAGATATTGACCGGACTGTCAAATCCGACTGTCCGGTTCTTCATCCATTTTTCATCCTTAAATTTATAACTATAAAGATCCGTTAAGATTGAGCAATCTCCTGGTCTTAATTCCATCTGGAAGCCATATGGATCACAGTGCTCTACCCTTCCGCCATTTGCTGTGTAAATGCAATACTTATACAGCTGACCAGTCTTCGCCGGAATCGGCTCTGACACATATACACCGCTCTGTCCCTCCTGATACATCGGGATCTCTGTCCAGTTACTGAACTCTCCAAATACGCACACTCCTTTTGCCGATGGTGCAAACACACGGAAAATAAAATTTTCACCCTCTTTATGCGCTCCAAAATAACGGTATACATCAAAAAGATGCCCTGTATAAAACTCCTTCCGCATCTCTTTTCCCCCTGTTTATTTATTTTTTTGAAAAGATATGTTTGATAAAAACATACATTACAATAGCAAATGCCATCAGATATCCAAACGCACCGATTGCCGGAATTCCCCACAACCTTGGCTGCATATTGGTTGTACAGATAATGCTGGAACTGATCAGAAGTGCCATCACCCACAGCCCATTACAATATTCCGCACCAACCTCCTGAGCAACCCGGAAAGCTCATCCGAAGTATGAAGATCCAGATTGACTCTGGTCTGTCCTTTCATGTGACCCTGCAGGATGTCTGCTGCAAGGGAAGGAATATCCATTGCCTTGTGAAGAGAACGATACAGTCTTTTTGCATCATTCTTTATCTCTTTTTTCCACTGTTCCTTCGTCAGAAAGCTCTCCTTCATCCGTGCCGCCGCAATCTCAACCATGTTGATCTGCGGACTGATCTCGGCAAGCACACCTTCCATATTGGCGAGTCCTCTTGCAAAGCATAGTAGTAAGTCCATGAGGCATAGAAATTTTATTTTCCTTCATCACTTCCATCAGATCCTGCATAACTTCCGCAATATCGATATCACCCATATCAATCGTTCCATATTTTGCCATCAGATTATTGATATCTTCATACAGCTTGCTCTGATCCGGCTTTCCACGGAACTCGCCAAGTGCCATCACCGCTTCCTGGATCAGACCGATGTCATTCTCTGCCACACCTTTGACTGCATTGCTGATCTGTTCCCGGTCACGCTCGGTAAGTCTTCCCATCATTCCCATATCGATCCAGACAATCTTTCCATCACGGATACGCACATTGCCTGGATGCGGATCAGCATGAAAAAAACCGTCCTCCATAACCTGGCGAATGTAATTATCTACAAGCTTTGTTCCAATCTCATTCAGATCATAGCCATTTGCCAGCAGATTTTCTTTATCGTTGATTGCAAATCCATCAATATATTCCATCACTAGCACATGGTTGGTCGTATATTCGCGATAGAGCCGAGACGTTGTAACAAAAGCCACATCCTGATTGCGCTGGGCAAATTCTTCCATACTGGCTGCCTCCAGAAGGAAATTCATCTCCTGCTGGGTGACAGTCCAGAGCTCGTCCAGAACCATGTTAATATCCACCATGTCCTTGATCGTACCTGGCGGGACCAGCTTTGCCGCTTTGTGGAGCAGACTGATATCTCTGGACATTACCTTATAGATGCCCTGACTCTGAACTTTGACGACAACATCTTCCCCAGTCTTCAGAACCGCCCGGTGGACCTGTGCGATCGATGCCGATCCCAGTGGATGCACATCAATGCTCTGGAACACTTCGTTCCACTCATAACCGTAGGACTTGCGGATCACTTCTGCTACCTGTTCAAATGGCATCGGTGTCACCTCGGAATGAAGCCGCATCAGTTCTTCACAATAGCTTTTCGGAAGAATGTCGGAATGCAGTGACATGATCTGACCAAGCTTAATATAAGTCGGCCCCAGATCCTCCAGGATCAGCCGGAGCTTTTCCGGGGTAAGTCCACCGGTAATCCCATGTTTTCTGAGGACTGCTGTCATCTCCCGCAGTCTGGAACCATATTTATTTGACTCTTTTGGCTGGTTTTTGTTACTCATTCATGTCCTCGTTGCCAGATTCGATTGCTTCAACTTCTTTTGCTGCTTCCTCTGCCGTCTCTGTTTCAACAGTTTCAGCCGTCTCTCCTGCCTGTTCTACAGCTTCTTCTACTTTTTCTGTTTCTTCTTCAGAAACTGCTGCTTCACGCTCATAAATTCTTTCTTTGAGCTGTTCAATCTGCTCCGGTGTCATCTTATCAAGCAGCTCGTCCAGTTCTTCCGGTGAAGATGTCTTAACAGAAACATTGACATTTTCTTTTACAGTCTTCTTGATATTGTGGCGAAGTTCCTGATTCAGAACTTTTCCCTGTTCTACAGCTGCTTCTCCACGTTCTGCCATCTTATCCAGAACCTCTTTTGACTTTTCTGCAGTTACTGCTGCTGTACCAATCCCTGCAAGTAATACTTTCTTAACTCCATCTCCTAAACTTCCCATAACGTCTATCTCCTTTCACAATTTCAATCTGCTTTAAACCCCAAGGAATGTAAGCCCCTTTGGCAGAAAAATAATAATCCCGGCGATCGCTGCCATAATTGCTGCGATCAGAACCGCACCTGCTGCTGTATCTTTTGCAATCTTTGCAAGTGGCTTCCGCTCTTCCGTCACCAGATCAACCACCGCTTCTACTGCGGTATTGACCAGCTCCAGCGCCATGATAAGCCCAAAAAGTGTCAGGCAGATGCACCATTCCAGCGATGAGATCTTCAATATCACTCCGGCAATCACTACCAACACCGCTGCCGCACAGTGAATCTTCATATTCCGCTCTTTTTTGATACAGGTACCAATCCCTTCAAATGCGTATCCAAAACTTTTATAGAGCGGATCTTTCTTCTGACTGTCCATATTTCATCACCTGCTTCTTATTATTGTCTTTATTTTACCAAATCAGCTCTATAATAACCAGTCTTTTCCGTATTTTCTTTCTATACAATCTGTAAAAATTGTAAATTTGTATTTGTATTTTGTATCGAAAAAAGCGGAAATACCATTTCTGATATTTCCGCTTCTCTGTCTGTTTATTTTATCTCTAATTCATCCATCGTTGTTTCCGCATTCATTGCAAAAAGTACACCTCCGAGGAATCCCGGGAAAACAATCGCATATCCTGCAAATATGATCAGCCAGGATATTCCTTTTAACGCCACCAGACTGACAACTCCCCAAAGTGCTGCACCTATAACCCCACACAATAATGCATTCGTCAGCAGAAACCATCCTGTCATACTCTTTTTCCCATATTTTTTATTCTTCCAGAAATCCCACAGCTTTCTCATTTTACATCTTCCTTTCCAAATTCCTTACCTTTAACAGAATCTTAACAAAGGTATGTAAAATCCAAAGGATCTGCCATGTAAAATCTATGTAAGAATTTTAAATCACCTGATGCTTCAGCCACTTTCTGCTGTGGAATCTCCACGAAAAAATAATCCCACGGAGTGTCCAGTCTGAAAACATTCCGATCCACACGCCCATCGCTCCGACACCAACTATCCGGATCATAAATACGCTGAGGCAAAAACGGCACAGCCACATCGTCGTGCAAGATGTGAGCATTGAAAATTTCACATCCCCGGCTGCGCGCATACCATAGCCCGGGATAAATGCCATAATCCATACCAATGGCTTTACAATCGTGATCCACATCGTCATATGGATACACATATCCGCACTTTCTTTTTCCATACCACCAAGGATCGTGATCGGTTTTGTCAGTACAAATACACTCAGACAGCTGATGATCAGAATCACTTCCGCAATCATACAAAGCTTTTTGATATAGTAAACCGCTTCATCTTTTCTGCCAGCCCCAATACACTGTCCAACAATCGTCATCAACCCAACGCCAACTCCGATTGCTGCAATTCCATTCAGATTTTCCAGAATACTCGTCATTGCCTGTGCCGCGATTGCCACTGTGCCGAGCGTTGATACGGAGGACTGAATCGCAAGCTTTCCAAGCTGGAACATACTGTTCTCTACCCCTGAAGGGATACCGATACTTAGAATTCTCCGGATCATCCGGAAGTCTGGACGGATTTTCAGATAATCACGCACCACGATCGGCTGCCTGTCCTGACGCAGCTGGGCCAGAACTACAACTGCACAGAAAACACGTGAAATCAGAGTTGCAAGTGCTGCCCCTGCAACACCCATATGAAATCCCCAGATCAGCATTGCATTTCCTGCAATGTTCATCACATTGGATATCATGGAAATGAGCATCGGACCTTTCGTATTATCCTGTGCCCTGAAAATCGATGCTGCCGAATCATAAGCTGCGATAAACGGAAAGGACAGTGCCGTGTAGAAGAAATAAATTTCCGACGCACGCATGACCTCCGCCTCCACTGATCCAAAGATCAGACGCAGCATCGGCTTTTGGAAAACAAGACAGATCAGGCTGATCACAACCGAAATTGCCGTAATAATAAACAGCACCTGCCTTGCGGATTCATTTGCCCGCTTCACATTCTTCTGTCCGATATACTGTGCACAGACGATCGCACCTCCTGCCGCCAGCGCAGAAAACGCCTGGATCACCAGCACATTGATCGAATCCACCAGCGATACTGCTGAAATCGCCGCAGATCCCACATTGCTTACCATCATTGTGTCCGCTGTTCCCATGATGGAGTTCAGAAGCTGTTCCAGAACGACCGGTATCAGAAGATCTGCAATCATTTTATTTGTGAACATATGCTTTTGTTCCATTTTCTTTTAACTCCCTTTTTCCTCTGCTTCTCTCTTACTTCATTCCTGATTTCAAATAATTTCAAAAAAATCCCTTTGCTATTATGGTCTTCTTAAACTCAGAATGCAAGTATTTTTTTGCCCCGATGCGTTTAACAGACAGTTTTCTTTCTATCTCACATGGTTTTCAAACCCAAATGAGGCAGAAACCGTTTTTTTCATACATACTTTCTACCTATCAGCACATACTTATCTTATCCTGCCGGCAGTTTTTAAGATTTTCACTTTTTTCTGCCTGTGCCATATCAGATAAGGAGGTCCCCATGAAAAAAGAAAAACATTCTGATATTTCATCCCGCAAAAAATCCAATCAGAAGATCATCGATTCCTACGATTATCTGTCTAATGCAGCATCTGCGCAGGACTGCACCGGTCTGATCCCTGTCGGTCCCACAAACAGAGCAGAGCTGGAATCCTACGAAGAAGTCTATCATTATCAGCCGCCGAAAATTGATCCGGAGAAATGTGAGTGACTTCTATCAACCAAATAAGGAACGGTTTCGCTCTTTTTGTCCGAAACCGTTCCTTATATTTACGCTGGTAACTACTACTATAACATGAAAAAGCATAGAACATCCTTTGTCTCATTTTCTACAAAAATCATCCCGGTAAATTTCTGGTATCCTGCCTTTTTCGCCATCTCCAAAGAAACCCGCAGGCGCTCATTTTCCCGGCTGCGCAGCTTTTCAAAATGTTCGATCGTATCTTTTCCTTCATAGCAATAGCCCTTTGTTCCAACCAGGGCATATTCGCCATAAGAATAAAAATTATTCTGGAGAAATTCCAGACGTTCGGAAAACATTTCCTTCATTTACACCAAGATAAACGGTAATCTTCATCTTCTATTCCTCATCAAAATCTACTTCAAATACGCCTTCCGGTGTCTTCATGGTCAGGATTCCAAGATTAAAATCATCATCCTGAATCGTGATATGATATTCAAACACGACATCATCATCAAATTTGGAAAGTAAAATATATTCTCCATTTTCCTTTCCTTCAATCTGATCACAGATATCATCGTATACATCCTCTCCGGAAATCAGTCTCGGATATCCGGATGATTTGATTTTCTTTTCAATTGCTTCATATAATTCGTTCATGCTTTCTCTCTCTTTCTTTTTTTCATTTTATGTTGTTCTTTTTACGAGAATCTGATCTTACATGACCTCCCGAAATCGCACATTTTAATTTATGCTGATTTCAACATAACATACCCGCTCTATATTTTCTATTTTGACCAGGTCAGTTCTTCCTTCCCGGTATAATTGAATTTACCATCATTTTTCTCTTCCAGCGCTTTAATCATATGATAAGTATATTCATTGTACGGCATAGGGATTCCAAGCTCCTTTCCCATCCGCACAAGCGCGCCGGAGAACATATCGATTTCAGTGTGGCATCCAGCATCCAGATCCTGCAAGGTGGAATATCTGGCTGACGGTGGAACCGCACTTCCACGTCCGGACGAGCTTTCGGTCTTGCTCATATCGATTCCTTTTGCCTGTGCGACTGCTTCCAGCTCTCTTTTTAATCCATCACTGATTGCTTTCATGTGCACACTGTCGCGGTAACATCCAACGCTTGCCCCCAGAATTGCCTGCGGCAGATTGCTGCACACATTCAGGCAAAACTTGCACCAGATCTCTTCCTGAATATACTCTGTGGAGCGGAAATGAATCCCGGTATCTGCAAATAACTCTTCCACTGCTTTCACCCGCTCGCTGTCGAACGGCGCGGACGGTTCTCCGAAAATGATTCCAAGTGTGGTCGGTGGATCAAAATGATAACCATCATCCTCTTTGTGTGAAGCCACTTTGATCAGTGCCGGTAACACATGCTCCATTCCCACTGTTCTGCCAATGATCTCTTCGCTGTCAATACCGTTCATCAGACTCATGATCACCGTATGCTCGCCTGTTACTTTTTGTATACTCTCCAAAGCACCTTCCAGTGAACCGTATTTCAAAGCAATCACCATCAGATCCACATCATGTGCCTCATCCGGAGTCCACACCTCCGGATGGTAAGTCTTGCCATTGATCGCACATCCGTTCTTTTTCAGACGTTCTGCTCTTTCTCCTTCAGCGATTACTCCAAGCCGGATATCTGATTTTTCAGAAAGGCCCCAGATCACATAAGAGCCTACTGCTCCCGCACCTAAAACTGAAACTGATTTTATCTTCATCTTCTCACCTCGTAAATTTTCTATTTTTCAACCTTTCGGAGTACCCTTGCCGGATTGCCGACGATTCCCGTCTTTTTCAATAAAATTCCAAAAACCATGACAAACGCCAGAGATGCTGCACGTAAAAGTACCACTGCCATTTTGTTGTTCTCCTGATGTATATTATTTTCTCTTTATCCCCGCATCGGTGTCCTGACTTCAATCAGATTGCCGTCCAGATCATAAAAACGGATCACTTTCTGTCCCCAGCTGTACGTCATCAGCCTGGTGACATATTTGATTTCCGGATACAGTTTTTCTAATTTTTCAGTAAATGCTTCAATATTCCGCTCTTCAAAATAAATTTCACAGGAATTATTTTCCGGGACAACTTCTTTTCCTGTAACATCCTTCCAGACTTTTTCGTCCTGTAAAACAAGTCCTTCTGTCAGAATAACGTTTTCATCATTGTCCAGAATGATATCCAGACCAAACAGATCATGATAAAATTTCTTTGATTTTTCAATGTCTTTTACGACAATCAGGATATTCCTTAATCTCATCTTCTCCTCCACAACCTGATTTTTTTACTCTATCAGTTTTTTCTGATCTTTCTGGTAAAAAATAGGCTTTTCCTATTTAACTCCCCTTCCCAATGGCACACCGTCATGGAGGATATCTTCCATCCTATGCACGACGTTATCCGGATTGCACGGATTTATTCGACACCTCAGTGCAAATGGGTTCGCTTTCCTGGAATAGCTACCGCAATACTTCTGTTAATGCTTTTCCATTTACGTTTTCAGGATATCAATGTTTTGTAAAATATTTTCTTTTCAATGAATGATTGGCATCCTC
>SCPN01001445.1_pt1 | contig 24566 bp, 19 predicted proteins | sample 6106831 | NCBI WGS metagenome assembly SCPN01 (sample SAMN10720447, study PRJNA508395) | human gut metagenome | isolation source: Participant 1, 0 month
GATTGGGATAAGCTATCATAGTTTGCCTGTTTTCAACTTTTTCCGTAAAGCCATTGGGTCGATGTGTATAATCAAGGTGGAGATTTGAGTTGGACTGCAAAGCCGTCGGACGATTGGATTATAGTGTCTCAAAAAGCTGGGAAAACTCCGACAGAGGACCGAATCAGGGTATCTGTTGATTGGGAGAAAGTTCCGGTTGGAGAGAGTATTAAAGGTTCTGTGGAGTTTAGTTCTAATGATCAAAGAGATGTGTATTGGTTTCTGTTTTAATCCAGCGTCTCCTGTGCGTGATGAGATGCAAGGGTATATATGGAAGAGAATGGGTATGTCTCTATTCCGGCTGCAGGGTTTCATCGTAAGTTTGAGAGTAATGACATAAAAATGAATATTCTTCCCGGGGTTGGGGTTGAAGGGCATGCTTTGCAATTAGGGAATCCTATATCTCCCTTACAGATGTATCGTGCTGGTGATGTACCTAGAGTGGAATATGATTTTTATACGTTTAATGCCGGATTTATGATGTGTATACCTATGTTCTACCTACATTCCCTTTGCAGAGAGCTATAAATTGCCGGAACATACTAATTCGGACACAAAGTATAGTGTCCGTATAGATGATGGTTCTATTTCTACTCCTTCTACTTCTGCTATTGAGTATTCTCAAGTTTGGTATGATAGTGTACTGAAGAATTGTAGAGTGAATAAATCTACTTTGTATGAAGAAGCCGGGCAAACACACCCTAGATACGTTGTGGTGATCCGGGGTCGTCATTCAGAAAATAGTCATCGACATGGGAGGATTAAAACGTTCATACCTTGGACCTGAAAGTACAAAATGTAATTAGTCTAATTGATTGGAGAACCAGATGGCTTTGCCATGGGTTCTCCGGCTTTATCCGGTATTCCCAGTATAGGCATCCCATCTTTGTCCCACTCTATTTTCTGCAAGCGGGGAGTACGTGAATCCATTGCACCTGAGCATCATTTGGTATCTGACGGGCATGATAAAATATAACATTCCTTTCCATCCGGTGAAGAGACGAAAGAACTGCCGCCGGGGCCAAAAACTTCATTCTCCGGTTCCTGCTGAAATACGGGTGTCGGATGTTTCTTCCAGGAAGCAGGGTCCAACAGGTTGGCATTGGCGTCTGCTGTTAGCAATCCTACACAATAATAGGGAGTCCAGCTACCGCTGGCGGAATAAAAAATGCATACTTTATCTTTATTCTTCGGCTGGAAGAAATGAGGTGCTTCGTTCACATGGATCGGATAGGCTGTTTTGCTGCCATCGGGATTCACCCATTGACACTCCCATTCATATTCAGGTTTGGAAATCAGAACTCTGTCGGAAGAAAGAGTCCACGGATTTTCCATCGAAGCGATGTAAATACATTGTGTCTCGCTGTCAATTCTTCGTTTTTGCCATCCGCACCAAATCATGTAACGCTGTCCGTTGTGTTCGAAAGTACTCGCATGAATTGCCCAGTTGTTATCTTTGTCGGTCGGTATGCGCCCTTTCATGACAAACTTACCCTCTGTAGGAATATCAGCCTCGTTTTCAATCACATAAATCTGGTGATTGTCCATATTACCATCGTCTGCTGCGAAGTAAATATACCATTTGTTGTTGATGCGATGCATTTCGGGGGCCCATAAGTGATGGAATTGCTTGGATCGGTTGGTATCCATACAGGCTTTTTAAGACTATCGTTCAAGTTTGTAATATCACTGGTTTCCCAAAGCACGATTCTGCTTTCAGCGCCTTGTGTATAATAATATTTCCCTTCATGAAAAACGGCCCATGGTTCTGCTCCTCTTTCACGTAGTTTGTATAAGTAGCTCCTGTTACGGCTTCCTTTTCCGGCTCTGTTTTCTTCTTGGGTTGACAGGATGCACAAATAATGACTAAAAGTACGGCTAGTAATAACAATCTGCTTTTCATGGTATTTTCATTTAATAATGACACTGCAAAGAAGGCACAAAATCCTGATAAATCATCTTTTTTTTGCAGATTGGTTAGTATTTATCCTTAATTGGTTGGTATTTATTGAATTTCTAGTTGTTTTTTCTCATCTTTGTAGCACGAACTTTAAAATTGATATTGTATGAAACTGAAGCACTTTATTCTTCTTAGTATTATTTGCTGTTCCCAGTCTGTATTTGGACAAAAAGCCAATCAACAACCGAAGACGAGTGGCAATCCTGTATTCCGGATGGTATGCCGATCCGGAAGGAATTGTATTTGGGGATGAATACTGGATTTATCCTACGTATTCGGCGCCTTATTACGAACAGACTTTCATGGATGCCTTCTCATCTAAAGATCTGTGAACTGGACAAAGCACCCGAAAGTGTTATCAAAAGAGAATATTAGTTGGTTTAAACGTGCTTTGTGGGCACCTGCCGTGATTCATGCGAATGATAAATATTATATATTCTTCGGTGCGAATGATATCAAAGCAATAATGAACTGGGCGGTATTGGTGTAGCTGTGGCCGACAATCCTGCCGGACCATTTAAAGATGCGTTAGGCAAACCTCTGATTGATAAATTTGTAAATGGTGCGCAACCGATCGATCAGTTTGTTTACAAAGACGATGACGGACAGTATTATATGTATTATGGTGGCTGGGGACATTGTAATATGGTGAAACTGGCCCCGGACTTGTTGAGTATCGTACCGTTTGAAGATGGTACTCTTTATAAGGAAGTAACCCCCGAAAAATATGTAGAGGGACCTTTATGTTGAAACGTAACGGAAAATACTATTTTATGTGGTCAGAAGGCGGTTGGACCGGACCGGATTATTGTGTTGCTTATGCCATTGCCGACTCACCGTTCGGACCCTTCAAAAGAGAAGCAAAAATATTACAGAGAGATCCCAATATTGGAACAGGTGCCGGTCATCATTCAGTTGTAAAAGGGCCGGGAGAGGATGAATGGTACATCATTTATCATCGCCATCCATTGGGTGAAACGGATGGAAACGCTCGTGTGACCTGCGTTGACCGTATGTACTTTGATAAAGATGGAAAAATAAAACCCATAAAGATGACTTTCGAGGGAGTAGAGGCAAGCCCATTGAAGTAAAATCTGAAAAGTTCAGTCCATCCGTAATTAATATTTTAATAAAGATGGGCTTTTTGATTTATTGTTTTATTTTGTCCTTGTAAATCAAACATACTTATTATAATGAACCCAGATATACACACTTTCCGACTCCCTTTGTGGAAAAGGTTTCTCGAGGGAGATTCGAGTGCGTATACCCAAATCTATAATCGAACGGTGCAAGATCTGTTTCGATTCGGACTATTATATACTTCAGACAAAGAATTAATTAAAGATTGCATACATGATGTGTTTGTGAAAATCCACATGAATCGTGCAAAGTTAGCCCCAACAGATAATATTGCAGCTTATTTGACGGTAGCGTTGAAAACACTCTTTTAATGCGCTAAAAAGACAACAGATTCTCTTCGTTTGATGAAATAGGTGAGAGAGAAGAGACGGTTGACGAATCCCCCTCCACTCCGGAAACTATATATATTAATAATGAACAGGAAAAACAAGTTCAGGCAACCGTACATACTATGATGTCTGTATTGACGGACAGACAGCGTGAAATTATTTATTATCGATATATCAAAGAGATGAGTATTGATGAAATAAGTAAGGTGACAGACATGAATAATCAATCTGTTTCTAACTCCATTCAACGGGCTTTGGGACGTATCCGGGACTTATTTAAGAGAAAATAAGAGAGAATAATCAGCCTATTTTTCCTGTCAATCAAAAAAAAGTGGAAAAAACTTCGGAAAAGGTGAGTATAAAATGAAAGTACAACTGTTATTCATACGTAAAGACAATGAAAATGATGAACTCTGAACAAAAACATACAGATTTTTCCCTATATACTTTTGAAGAATTCCTTCAGAATGATTTCTTTATTTCTTCCATGAATCATCCTACGGAAGAAACACAGAAGTTCTGGGATGAATTTGAACAGATGAATCCTTCCAATATAGATGAATATATAGCAGCAAAAAGATATTTGGAGGTTTTAAAAGAGAAAGAAGAAGTACTTTCAAACGAGGAAACGGATGATTTATGGACTCGTATACAGGCAACCAATATAAATAAGGAGAAGGCGAAACGTAAGAACTATTTCTTAATAGGATTGAGCTCGGCGGCCAGTGTTGCTATTCTTGTGGGATGTTTCTTCTTATTAAAGAGTTATTCTTCGGTGCTGGATCCGGATATTGCCACTTTTGCAGTGAATACCAAAGCTGATTTGCCTCTGACGGAGGAAACACTGTTGATTTTGGCGGAAGATAACGTAGTGAGCCTGAAAGAAAAAGAAACGGAGATTACGTATGATTCCGTAGAAATCAAAACAAATCAGGAAAGTATACAAAAGGAAAAATCGGCAGCTTACAATCAATTGGTCATTCCGCGTGGAAAGCGATCGGTATTGACGTTTGCCGATGGATCTAAAGTCTGGGTGAATGCCGGCACGAGAGTGATTTATCCGGTAGAGTTTGAAAAAGATAAACGTGAAATCTATGTGGACGGAGAAATCTACATAGAAGTAACCAGAGATGAAAACCGCCCTTTCTATGTGCGGACCAAAGATATGAATGTCAGGGTGCTTGGTACTAAATTTAATGTAACGGCGTATGAGTCGGAAGCAATTAGAAGTGTAGTGCTGGCGCAAGGATGTGTTCAGGTAGAGACAGCCCGGACTCCGAAAGCGATTTTGGCTCCTAATCAGATGTTCAGTTCTGCCGATGGAAAGGAAAATATATCACAAGTAGATGTAGAACAGGCAATATCGTGGATAAATGGACTATATTGTTTCCAAAGTGCCGATTTGGGAATAGTCTTGCAACGCCTGTCTACCTATTATGGTGTGAATGTAGAATTTGACCCAGCGCTAAGTAAAATAAAATGTTCCGGAAAAATCGATTTGAAAGACAGCTTTGAAACAGTTATTAATGGATTAACCTTTGTTGCACCAATTTCTTATGCCTATGATGAACAATATAAAACGTATCGAGTAGTAAAGAAATAGATATAAAAAATAAGATAATAAACTAATCTAACTCCCTTATTTTATGGTAATTATTGAAGAGAGTGGATGATACGAACTATCATCCAGATGGGACTTGTGTGCCTATGAATGTTTATATACAGAAAATAATATTATGAGAAATTTTTAACATGTTTAATATGAAAAATGCAATTAGAGAACGAAAGAGTAAGGTTCTCGGGCTATTCCTGTGCTTTTTACTTCTCGGAATAGACTACTCTTTCGCAAGTTACAACAATTATTCTCAATTTAAGACTCTTTCGGTCAGCATGAGTAACTCGACGTTGAGAGAAGTGCTTAAAACAATAGAGAAAAGTAGTCAATTTGTTTTCTTCTATTTAGATGACGCTGTCAACTTAGAACGTAAGGTATCTATCGACAGTAAGAATAAAAATATAGAAGAAATCCTTTCTGAACTTTTCGAAGGTACTTCGTGTACTTATCGGATCTCTGACAGGCAAATATTTATTTCCGGAAAAGCCCCTGCTTCAACCGAACAGCAACAGAATAAGCGGAAAATATCCGGACGTGTCACTGATATAAAAGGAGAGCCGCTTATTGGGGTGAACGTCACTGTGGATGGAGATGCAAACGGTTCGATTACAAATATGGATGGTTTGTATGAGATATTCGTAACCAAGAAGAGCGTAGTGCTTAAGTTTACCTATATCGGGTTTAAAACTTCTGAAATACGAACCAATGCCTCGACCAACATTTATGATGTCACCTTGGAAGAACAGGTCAACGAATTGGAAGAGACTGTTATTGTGGGTTATGGTACCCAGCGTAAAATAAGTAATATCGGTGCACAGTCTTCCATGAAGATGGAAGATATTAAGACGCCTTCTGCCAGTTTGACAACTACATTGGCGGGACGTCTGGCGGGTGTTGTGGCTGTACAACGTACAGGAGAACCGGGAAAAGATGCTGCTGATATCTGGATTCGTGGTATTTCCACTCCCAACACTTCTTCTCCGCTGGTATTGGTGGATGGAGTGGAACGTTCGTTCAATGACATCGATCCGGAAGATATTGAATCGTTGACAACGCTGAAAGATGCATCAGCAACAGCTGTGTATGGTGTACGTGGTGCCAATGGCGTAATTTTGATTAAAACCAAACCGGGAAAGGTAGGAAAACCGACAGTGAGCGCGGATTATTATGAATCGTTTACCCGTTTTACGAAGATGGTCGATTTGGCAGACGGTATCACTTATATGAATGCAGCCAACGAGGCAATGCGTAATGACGGTATTGCTACGAAATATACAGAAGATCAAATACGTAACACGATTGCCGGCAAGGATCCTTATCTATACCCGAATGTGGATTGGTTGAAAGAAATCTTTAATGATTGGGGACATAATCGTCGTGTGAATGTAAATGTACGCGGTGGTAGCGAGAAAGTCGCTTATTATGCATCAGTCAGCTATTTTAATGAGACAGGTATGACGGTGACTGATAAGAATATCAACACCTATGACTCCAAAATGAAATATAGCCGTTATAACTTTACTACCAATTTGAATATCGATGTAACTCCTACTACTAAGGTCGAGATCGGTGCGCAAGGTTATCTGGGAGAAGGAAATTATCCGGCCATCTCTTCTGCCGATTTGTATAATGCGGCAATGTCTATCTCACCGGTTGAATATCCGAAGATGTTCTTTGTTAACGGAGAAGCCTATGTACCGGGAACTTCAACCAATAACAACTTTAACAACCCTTATTCGCAGGCTACACGTCGTGGCTATGACAACCTGACGAAAAATCAGATTTACTCTAATTTGCGCGTCACACAGAATTTGGATATGCTCACGAAAGGACTGAAACTGACTGCTATGTATGCATTCGACGTATACAATGAGATACATGTACATCAGGACCGTGCGGAGTCTACCTACAACTTCCTGGACACTAGTGTTCCTTACGATATGAATGGGCAGCCTATTTTGCAACGTATTTATGAAGGAAGTAACGTGTTAAGCTATAAACAGGAAACGAGTGGTAACAAAAAGACCTATTTGGAGGCTTCCTTGAACTATGACCGGACATTCAACGACGATCATCGTGTCAGTGCGTTATTCCTGTTCAATCAGCAATCCAAACTATTATATCCGAAAGGAACACTGGAAGATGCGATTCCGTATCGTATGATGGGTATTGCCGGTCGTGCCACTTATTCATGGAAAGACCGTTACTTCGCAGAGTTCAACATCGGTTATAACGGTGCCGAGAATTTTTCGCCCAAACATCGTTTCGGAACTTTCCCTGCATTTGGTGTAGGATGGGTTGTTTCAAATGAGAAATTCTGGCAACCTCTGTCGAAGGCAGTTTCTTTCTTGAAGATACGTTATACGGATGGTAAAGTGGGTAATAGCGAAGTTTCCGACCGTCGTTTCATGTATCTGGATCAGATGAAAGAGAATGGAGACTATGGCTATAAATTCGGACCGAATGGAACTAAGTGGGCCGGTTATGAAACAGTGAATATGGCTGTTGACCTGATCTGGGAAGAATCTCGCAAACAAGACTTGGGTATTGACCTTAAGCTATTTAATGACGACCTGTCTATTGTGTTCGACTTGTTTAAGGAACGTCGTGAAAACATTCTGTTGAAGCGTGAACATTCTATGCCTTCATTCTTGGGGTACAACACATCTGCTCCTTACGGAAACATCGGTATCATAGAAAATAAGGGATTTGACGGAACAATCGAATATAACAAGCGTATCAATAAAGACTGGGTAATTGCGCTTCGGGGTAATGTCACCTTTAATAAGGATAAATGGATTCAGGGAGAATTGCCGGAACAGAAATACGAATGGATGAACCAATATGGACGTAACATCAATGGAGCGAAAGGGTATGTTGCCGAGGGACTGTTCACTCAGGCTGAAATAGATGATATGGCACGTTGGGAATCTTTGTCGGCTGCCAATAAAGCCATTACTCCCAAACCGTTTGCTTCACAGTTTGGAACAGTGAAAGCCGGAGATATCAAATACAAGGACTTGAACAATGACGGTCAGATTGATGCGTACGACCAGACTTACATTTCTCGTGGAGATGTGCCGACAACTGTCTATGGTTTCGGATTTACAGTAGGCTGGAAAGACTTGTCTGTGGGCATGATGTTTCAGGGCGTAGCGGGAGCCGAACGTGTATTGAACGGTAGCAGTATTAATCCGTTTAATGGCGGTGGTGGTAGCGGTAACCTCTACTCTAACATTGACGACCGTTGGACAGAGGAAAATCCGGATCAGAATGCCTTTTATCCGCGTTTGTCTTATGGAAGCGAAACAACCAGTAGCATTAATAACTTCCAGAAAAGTACCTGGTGGGTGCGTAACATGAACTTCCTGCGTCTGAAGACATTGCAGCTCTCTTATAATCTGCCGAAACCCTGGGTGAATAAAGTTCATCTGAAGAATGCGGCTGTATATGTAATGGGAACTAACCTGTTCACTTTGAGTCGCTTCAAATTGTGGGATCCGGAGTTGAATACCGATAATGGTGCTTCTTATCCGAATACGACTTCTTATTCAGTTGGTATTAATTTCACATTCTAAACAAAAAGATAATGAAAAAATATAATTATATAATCGTAAGTTTGCTGGCGTGTCTCTTGACGACATCTTGTAATGACTATTTTGACCAGGTGCCTGATGACCGTTTATCACTCAAGGAGATTTTCACAACCAGAGATGGAGCCTTGCGGTATCTTCGAATGTATACACATTCTTACCGGATGAATTTAACCAACGTCAGGTGCATGAAACAAGTCTGTACCGTACTCCCGGTCCTTGGACGGGCGCTAGCGATGAGGCGGAGTGGACAAATGACAAAAAGGAAAAACTGATAAATAACAACTCTATCGATGCGACTGAAGGAACAATGGTATTATATCGCTGGAAGAGTTGGTTTTCAGGTATTCATGAAGCGGCAGTATTTACAGAAAATGTAGATCAGGCACCGCTGACTGTTACAGAAAGAAATCAATGGAAAGCGGAGGCAAGAGCTTTGCGGGCGATCTATTATTTTTATTTAGTACGTACTTATGGTCCGGTTCCTTTGCTTGAAAAGGATTTTCCGATGGATACTCCGAGTGATGAGTTGCAACTCTCGCGCAATACGGTAGATGAGTGTTTTGATTTTATCGTATCAGAACTGAAAGGTGCACAAAACGATGGTTTATTGGACGATGCTTCTACCGACAAAGTGTCCGGATATGGCCGTATTGACAAGGCGATTGCACAGGCGTTTATCATTGAAGCATTGACTTATCGTGCCAGCTGGTTGTTTAACGGAGAGTGCACTTACTATTCAGGCTTGGCTAATACGGACGGAACAAAGCTGTTCCCTAACAAACCGGATGAAGCTACCAAACGTGCCAATTGGCAGAAAGTGATTGATGAATGTAACACTTTCTTCTCTAATTACGGAAGTCGTTATCATTTGATGTATACCAATAAGGACGGTGTTGCTGTTTCCGGTCCGGACTCGGAAGGATTCAGTCCGACGGAATCTTATCGCCGTGCAGTAAGAACCTTGTTTTCTGAAATGGGTAACAATAAAGAAATGATTTTCTACCGTTTGGATAATGCTGCCGGAACCATGCAGTACGACCGTATGCCGAATAGATCCGGTAATACGACCAACTATAGGGGTGGTAGCTTGTTGGGAGCAACCCAAGAAATGGTAGATGCCTATTTCATGTCAAACGGAGAATCCCCTATTTCCGGTTATAGTGCTGACGGTGTCACTCCGATTATCAACGAAAAATCCGATTATGTAGAAGAAGGAGTCTCTACAGCAGAATACAAAGGAATAGACGGTACTTTATATGCACCGGTAGGAACCAGAATGATGTATGTTAATCGTGAACCTCGTTTCTATGCAGACATAACCTTTAGTAATTCAAAATGGTTTGAAGGAACAGAAGGCGGTTATATAGTAGATTTCACTTATAGCGGAAGCTGTGGTAAGGAACAAGGTAGCAATGACTATACGAGTACAGGTTATTTAGTACGTAAATGTATGGATTCCGGTGACCGTAACCAGAATCTGGTTTGTGTGCTCTTGCGTCTGACTAATATTTATTTTGACTATATCGAAGCGCTTGCTCATGTCAGCCCGACTCATGAAGACATCTGGACGTATATGAACATGATCCGTAAGCGTGCGGGCATTCCGGGCTACGGTGAAACAGTCAATCTGCCTAAACCGACTACAACGGAAGAAGTCATGGAGCTGATTCGTAAGGAGAAACGCATTGAGTTGAGTTTTGAAAACTGCCGTTATTTTGATGTACGTCGCTGGGGATTGGTAAATGAGTATTTCAACAAGGCAATTCACGGTATGAATGTCAATTATGACGGAAATGAATTCTTCAAGCGTACGGAGATTGTGAAGCGTATTTTTGACCGTCAGTACTTCTTCCCCATACCACAGGGCGAAATTGATATTGATAAAAACTTGGTTCAGAATACAGGATTCTAAATACTGATTATAAAATAGAAATGATGATGAAACAATATATTTTCTCTGCAGTTTGTCTCATGTCCGGTGTCCTTTGTATGTCCTCTTGCAATGAGGATAAACAGGCAAAGCCATATACCCGGATTACGAGATTGTACCGGAGTATACCAATGCGGATACCTGGACTGCCTATGAAGCATTTAATGATAACTTACTGGACCCCGATAAGAATATTTATAAAACAAGTACCGCTTATACTGCTGCTACCGACCGTAATAACGGAGCTGCCGCTATCTGGTGCCAACCGATCTATTGGGATATGGCTATGAACGCATATAAACGTGCAAAAGCGGAAGGAGATACGGAAAGAGAAAACAAATACAAGCAGTTGTGTGATGATTTGTTTGCCGGAAATAAAGCACATTATGTAAACTTTGATTTCGACGATAATAATGAGAATACCGGCTGGTTTATCTATGATGATATACAGTGGTGGACCATTACTTTGGCACGTGCTTACGAATTATTTAAAGTGGAAGAGTATCGCAGTCTGGCAGAAGCAAGTTTTGCACGTGTATGGTACGGTTCTCCCCGCGTAGGTGATACGGGTTCTTATGCAGATCCTGAAAAGAATTTGGGTGGAGGTATGTTCTGGCAATGGCAGCCTATCGGCAATCCGAATGAAAATGCTGCCGGTGATGGTAAGATGGCTTGTATTAATTTCCCGACTGTGGTAGCTGCATTGACCCTTTATAACAATGTTCCTGCCGATCGTGTGGCTGATCCGAATCCGGAAAGCTGGAGTAATAAGTACGGTGATTTTACCCGTCCGCATTATGAAACGAAGGAAGCTTATCTGGCAAAAGGAAAAGAAATCTATGAATGGGCTGTGAAGAATTTGGTAGACAGCAATACCGGAGAAGTTGCCGACAGCAAGCATGGTGAAGGCAATCCGGCATGGTCGGACCATGTATACAATCAGGCCACTTTTATCGGAGCTTCGTTATTGCTTTATAAAGCTACCGGTGAGAAAACATATTTGGACAATGCAATTTTGGGAGCTGACTATACAATGAATACCATGTCCGGAACGTATGATTTACTGCCGTTCGAGAGTGGCGTGGAACAGGGTATTTATACCGCTATCTTTGCGGAATACATGGCCATGCTGGTAAATGATTGTGGCCAGACCCAGTACGTACCGTTCTTGAAACGTAACATTAATTACGGCTGGGCTAATCGCGACCGGACACGTAATTTGTGTGGTGGCGAATATCATAAGGCACAGATAGAAGGCGCTACTATTGACAGCTATAGTGCATCCGGAATACCGGCATTGATGTTGTTGTTTCCGGCAGATAAATAATTGTAACCCATAAAAAAGAAGAATAATGAATACGAAATATTCAAATTGGAAAATGTGGTATTATGTGTTATGCATGGTACTGACACTTCAATTGGCGGCTTGTTCTGAAGAAACGCATGACGAGTATACTGCGGCTCCTGAAATAGAAGATACCTATATCGACCAACTGGATGCATTGATTGCTGAAATGACCGATTTGCAGCAAAATTCAGACTACGGAGATAAGAAAGGACAGTACCCCAACCGAAAGCCGGGCAATTCTGACAGATGCGATAGATGATGCCAATCGTGCGGTACTTTTAATCAAATATCAGCAACCCTCTCCGTCGGAAAGTGAGAAACAACGCTATGTGGCAGAAGCCAAGGCGTCTATAGAACAGTTCAAGAGTACGATCCGTACAGAAGATGCTGAAACAACACCGGCTGAACTGTTTGTGGACGGACGTGGTGATGGTGGTTCTTATATCGATTTCGGACGTAGCGAAGAATATGTCAATTTCGGAACCGAAGGAAATCAAGCCTTTACTGTTGAGTTTTGGGTGAAAGTAACCAAAGGTGGTGGAAAAGACCAGAATGTGTTCCTGTCAACTTACATGGGCGGTGACGGATGGCGTAACGGCTGGATGATGTACTGGCGTAATGCGGACGGTGGTATTTATCGTGCAACTTGGGGCGAAACAGGAGGAAATATCTGTGAACCGTCACTAAAGGCACCGGAAGATGGAGAATGGCAACATTTCTTGTTTGTGTACAGTGATAAAGGCTTGCCGGGCAGTCCGGAGCTTCGTGCGAAATTATATGTGAACGGAGAAGTGAAAACAACCGAAGGAAGCGTGGGTAGCAGATTCTATAATTCAAGCAACTATGCCAACTATAATGCCCCGATGACTGCTTTCGGACGTTATATGCGTACCAGTGATAATCTGTTTGAAGAAGGCTTTGCCGGTTATATGAAAAAAATCCGTATCTGGAAGAGCGCAAAGGATAACGAATATGTTCAGAATTCTTATAACGGAACGGCTGAAGTGACGGGTAAAGAAGCAGATTTGGCGGCAGCATGGGATTTCATGACCAAACCTTCCGGTTCAGGTAATGAAGTAATAGACCTGACAGGCCGTCATACTGCTAAGATTATCGGTACTTACGAGTGGCAACGTATTGTTGAATAATAATGTAAAAACGATGAAAAACATGAAATGTTTAACTAATAAATGGAGAGAGGGAGCAATGCTCCTCTCTTTCCTCCTGATTTCTTGTCTGGCAGGGATATTTACCGCTTGTGACGATATTGAAGACGAGTATATAACAGATACACAGTTGAGTATCTTGCAGGAAAATCGTGCGTCATTGAACTATTTATTGAAGAATTCAACCTACGGAACTGCTCCCGGGACATATCCTGAAACCGGAAAGGATATATTAAATGCCGCTATTACCGAGTTGGATGCACTGATAACACGAGTAGAAGCTGGTGAGGAACTGGATGAAACAACTTTGGAAACTGCTGTAGCAAAGGTAAATCAAGCGATTGACGAGTTTAAAAATTCAAAATATTACAATCTGTCTCCGGAAGCACAGCAATATATCAATAATTTACTGGCAAAGGCGGATGAAATACTTGCAATCGTTAATGATGAAACGAAGTGGGGAAATCATCAGGGACAATATCCGGTAGAAAATAAGTCGGTTTTGGAGAGTGCAGCTAAAGACTTGGAAAGTCTGGCTGAAAGAATCAAATCCGGTTCCATCACAGATATGACGCAGGAGATTTATGATGAGGCTATTGCTGCTGCCGATAAGAAAGTAGAAGAGGTAGAAGATTCTGCATGGCCGGATAACAGTCAGATTACCTGGAATCTGTTTGTAGACGGAAATGCCGGTTCCTATATAGACTTTGGTTATAGCGAGGATTATGTGAAGTTTGGAGAGGATGACAATCAGGCATTTACGATTGAACTTTGGGTGAATATTAAAGAATATTGCAATAGACAGGGAGAAGACAACTGTACTTTCCTTTCTACCATGACCAACGATCCTTATTGGAGCGGATGGCGCGCACAGGATCGTACGAAGGGATTGTTGAGAACAATGGTTGCTCACTGGCAAGATAATAATCATACAAATCCACAAGAATGGGAACCGGGATGGAAAAAGTCGGACAACTGGACCAAAGATCGTTGGACGCATTATGCATTCCTCTTCAGGGATAAGGGACTGCCGGGATTTGATACTCCGACAGATGTGAAGTGTTATTCCATGATTGACGGTACGAGGCAAGGAGATCCTATTCGTGTGGGTGAGTCTTGGAGAACGTATATCAATGAACAATCCATAGCCAATCAGATTCGCATGACGGGATTCTGTATGATGGACAAAAATGGAAATCGTAACGAATGGTTCTCCGGTTACATAAAGAAGATACGTATCTGGAAAACAAACCGGACAGAAAATCAGGTATATGCTTCTTATATGGGTAATGAAGAAGGTGTAAGTGCCGATAATCCGAATTTGGTAGAAGCCTGGGATTTTGAAGTGAAAGGTGATCAGCCTACTCAAAGTGCTACCAGCACAATAACAGGTTTGAAAGGCCATACGGCAACATTGGTTGGTGATAACTGGCAATGGATTGAATCCACAGATATTACAGATAACAAATAATTGTTTACCGGAATGAGTTTTCAATAGGTAGATTAAATATTCCCCTTATCTCTGTCATAAGGACAGAGTGAGGGGGAATTATTCTCCAATAACCCTTTATTAATCCTTTATTTTATTGTAGAAAAGTGTTTTGGTCTGTATTTGTTCTTTATTGAATAAATATTATCGTTTTTTTTCAGCTATTTCTGCAATCTTTGTAACAGGAAAAATACTATAAACTTATAAACTATCATGAAAGGCAAAATTCTTTTAGCTCTGACACTACTATTGGGAGCATCAACTACTATATGGGCAGTCGGCAATTCAGGAAAAGCAAACCAGAAGAAGCACGCATATACGAACGAAGATGTATGGGCAGCTTATGAAGGATTTAACAATACACTACTAGACTCCAATAAATATATTTACAAGACAAATTCGTCCTATCCGAGTGCTGTTGACCGTGGCAATGGAGCAGCGGCTATCTGGTGTCAGCCTATTTATTGGGATATGGCAATGAATGCCTATAAACTGGCAAAGGCACAGAAAGACAGAAAGAAGACAAGTTATTATAAAACACTCTGCGAGAAAATATTTGCAGGGAACAAAGCGCAATATTGTCAGTTTGATTTTGATGATAACAACGAAAATACCGGCTGGTTCATCTACGATGACATCATGTGGTGGACTATCAGCCGGCACGCGGCTACGAGCTTTTGGAGTGGATGAATATCTGAAACTTTCGGAAGCCAGTTTCAAACGGGTATGGTATGGCTCGGAAAAGGTAGGTGATACAGGCTCGTATGACAAAGAAAACGGAGGTATGTTCTGGCAATGGCAACCCATTCAAAATCCGAAACCGAATAAATTCAGTGATGGAAAGATGGCCTGTATCAACTTTCCGACAGTTGTTGCAGCATTAACCCTCTACAATAACGTGCCTGAAAATAGAAAAGAATCGACCGACAAACGGCCGGATTATCAGACGAAAGCTCAATATCTTGCCAAAGGTAAAGAAATCTATGAATGGGGAGTGGAAAATCTCTTGGATAAAGCAACAGGAAAGATTGCCGATAGCCGTCATGGAAATGGCAATCCTGCCTGGAAAGCACATGTCTATAATCAGGCAACCTTTATCGGAGCTTCCATACTGCTTTATAAGGCGACCGGAGAGAAACGTTATCTGGACAATGCTATTCTGGCAGCAGACTATACAGTGAAAGATATGTCTGCAGAACATAAAGTGCTACCTTTCGAAGGTGGTATTGAACAGGGTATCTATACTGCCATCTTTGCGGAATATATGGCATGGTTGGTGTATGATTGCGGACAAACCCAATATCTCCCATTCCTGAAACGTACCATCAAAACAGGTTGGGCAAACAGAGATAAGACACGGAACGTATGTGGAGGCGAATACTATAAAAAGTTGCCGGAAGGTGCGGAAATCGACAGTTATTCTGCTTCCGGTATACCGGCATTGATGCTTTTGTTTCCGGCTAAGAAATAAATAGAAAACGACGGAATTTGCGTAAAATAGATTAAATAAACAGGTGATTTAAATTATGAAACAACAACTGATGATGCTGTTACTGGGAACAGCTTCTGTATTTTGTAGCTGTGAGACCCAGGTAGAACAGCACGAGAAGAATGAATTACGTGCTCCGGCATATCCGCTGGTGACAATTGATCCTTATACTAGTGCATGGTCTACTACGGACAATCTATACGACAGTCCTGTAAAACATTGGACAGGCAAGGATTTTTCTTTACTTGGTGTTGCAAAAGTAGACGGACAAACCTACCGTTTCATGGGAACGGAAGAACTGGAACTACGTCCTTTGGTAAAGACATCCGAACAAGGTAGCTGGACAGGAAAGTATACCACTCAACAGCCTGCTGACGGATGGCAGAATGCCGGATTCAATGATAAAGCACGGAAAGAAGGCGAAGCTGCCTTCGGAACCATGGAGAATGAACATACAGCAAAGACCAATGGGGTGAAGAATTTATCTGGGTACGCCGGGTAGCTGATATTCAGGAAGATTTGACAGGAAAAAATGTATATCTTGAATTCTCTCACGACGATGATGCTATTATTTATATCAACGGCATCAAAGTGGTAGATACAGGTAATGCTTGTAAAAAGAACGAACGGGTGAAACTGTCGGAAGAAGTAGTAGCTTCTTTGAAACCGGGTGAAAATCTGATTGCAGGTTATTGTCATAACCGGGTAGGAAACGGACTGTTGGATTTCGGATTGCTGGTAGAACTGGACGGTTTCCGTTCTTTCCATCAAACAGCGCAACAAACTTCTGCATATGTACAACCCATGCAGACTTATTATACATTTACTTGTGGTCCGGTAGATCTGAAACTGACATTTACCGCTCCTATGTTCATGGATAATCTGGACTTGTTGTCACGTCCTGTCAACTATATCTCTTATGAAGTAGCCTCCAATGACGGAAAGAAACATCAGGTTGAATTGTATTTCGAAGCATCTCCGCAATGGGCAATCGACCAACCTCACCAGGAATCTGTTGCCGACAGCTTTACTGACGGCGATTTGTTATTCCTTCGTACCGGAAGCCGCAATCAGGAGATTCTGAAGAAAAAGGGTGATGATGTTCGTATCGACTGGGGACATTTCTATCTGGCAGCTGAAAAGGAAAACAGCACATCTGCAATCGGTGACGGCAGAGAGCTGCGCAAGAACTTCGTAGCCAATAAACTGGAAGCTCCTACCACAAACGGTTATGATAAACTGGCTTTGGTACGTTCATTGGGCGAAACACAAAAAGCTGATGGCCACCTGTTGATCGGGTATGATGATATTTATTCTATCCAATACTTTGGTGATAACCTGCGTCCTTACTGGAATCGTGAGGGCAATGAAACGATTGTTTCCCAATTCCAGAAAGCAGAGAAAGAATACAAGACACAAATGAAGAACAGCGCTGCTTTCGACAAGAAGCTGATGGAAGAAGCTACTGCTGCCGGTGGACGTAAATATGCCGAACTTTGTGCATTGGCTTATCGTCAGGCCTTGGCTGCACACAAACTGGTACAGGCTCCGAACGGTGACTTGGTATTCCTTTCTAAGGAGAACTTCAGTAATGGTTCCATCGGAACAGTCGACCTGACTTATCCGGGAGCTCCGTTGCTTTTATACTACAATCCGGAATTGGTGAAAGCTACCATGAACCATATCTTCTATTATAGTGAAAGCGGAAAATGGGCGAAACCATTTGCTGCACATGATGTCGGTACTTATCCATTGGCTAACGGCCAGACTTATGGCGGTGATATGCCGGTAGAAGAATCGGGTAATATGGTAGTGTTGGCTGCTGCCATTGCCAAGGTAGAAGGTAATGCAGATTACGCACAGAAACATTGGGAAACCCTGACTACGTGGACAGACTATCTGGTAGAGAACGGACTTGATCCGGCCAACCAACTTTGTACCGATGACTTTGCAGGTCACTTTGCACACAATGCCAACCTTTCTATCAAAGCAATCATGGGTGTTGCTTCATACGGTTATCTGGCAGATATGCTGGGCAAAAAAGATGTGGCTGAAAAGTACACACAGAAAGCGAAAGAAATGGCTGCCGAATGGGTGAAAATGGCTGATGATGGTGACCACTATCGTCTTACATTTGACAAACCGGGAACATGGAGCCAGAAGTATAACCTGGTGTGGGATAAACTGTTGAATCTGCAAATCTTCCCTAAAAATGTTGCAGAAACGGAAATAGCTTACTATCTTTCGAAGCAAAATAAATATGGTCTTCCGTTGGATAACCGTGAAACATACACAAAGACCGACTGGATCATGTGGACAGCTACATTGGCAAATGACAAAGCTACCTTTGAGAAATTTATCGAACCCGTATATCTGTTTATGAACGTTACACCTAACCGTGTTCCGATGTCCGACTGGGTATTTACAGACGAACCGAATCAAAGAGGCTTCCAGGCACGTTCCGTTGTAGGTGGATATTATATCAAAATGCTTGAAGGAAAACTGATTAAATAAAACAAAAATACCATGAAGAAACTAGCTCTATTCGCTTTTACGTTACTTAGTGCATGGGCTATGACTGCAAAAACAATTACCGGACCGGTGGACTATGTTAGTCCGCTGGTTGGTACGCAGTCAAAGCACGCATTATCTACCGGAAATACTTACCCTGCCATTGCGCTGCCCTGGGGAATGAACTTTTGGGTTCCGCAGACTGGTAAAATGGGCGATGGATGGGCCTATACGTATGACGCTGACAAGATCAGAGGATTCAAACAAACCCATCAGCCAAGTCCCTGGATCAATGATTACGGTCAATTTGCCATCATGCCGATAACCGGTAAGGCAGTATTTAATCAGGATGAGCGTGCCAGTTGGTTCTCTCATAAAGCTGAAACGGCTACTCCTTATTATTATAAAGTATATCTTGCCGATCATGATGTAGTGACCGAAATTGCTCCGACAGAGAGAGCGGCTGCTTTTCGTTTCACTTTCCCCGAAAACGACCACTCTTATGTAGTGGTAGACGCCTTTGATAAAGGCTCGTTTGTGAAAGTAATCCCTTCGGAGAACAAGATTATCGGTTATACCACTAAAAACAGCGGTGGTGTTCCTGCCAACTTTAAAAACTACTTTGTACTAGTATTCGACAAACCGTTTACTTATACGGCTGCCGTAGCCAGTGGTGTGATTGACACCAACAAACTGGAAGCGACAGACAACCATGCCGGTGCACTGATCGGTTTCAAAACCCGCAAGGGCGAACAGGTAAATGTGCGTGTGGCTTCCTCTTTTATCAGCCCTGAACAGGCGGAACTGAACTTGAAAGAGCTGAGTACGGACAACATTGAACAGATTGCAGCGAAAGGCCGCAAGATATGGAATGATGTTTTAGGACGTATTGAAGTGAAAGACGATGATATTGATCATTTGCGTACCTTCTACTCTTGTTTGTATCGTTCAGTATTATTTCCCAGAAGTTTCTACGAGATAGATGCTAAAGGAGACGTGATGCACTACAGCCCTTATAATGGTGAAGTACTTCCGGGATATATGTTTACCGATACCGGTTTCTGGGATACGTTCCGTTGTCTTTTCCCATTCCTTAACCTGATGTATCCATCCATGAATACAAAGATGCAGGAAGGATTGGTGAACACTTATAAAGAAAGCGGATTCCTGCCGGAATGGGCAAGTCCGGGACACAGAGGTTGCATGGTTGGAAACAACTCCGCTTCCGTAGTTGCCGATGCCTACCTGAAAGGATTGAAAGGATACGATATCGAGACATTGTGGGAAGCCGTGAAACATGGAGCGAATGCAGTGCATCCGAATGTTCGTTCTACCGGACGATTAGGACATGAGTATTACAATAAATTGGGATATGTACCTTATAATGTAGGTATTAACGAGAATGCAGCCCGTACACTGGAATATGCATACGATGACTGGTGTATCTATCAATTGGGTAAAGCCTTGAAGAAACCGAAAAAAGAGATTGAAATCTTTGCAAAGCGTGCAATGAATTATAAGAATCTCTACGATCCCGAACACAAACTGATGCGTGGTAAGAATGAAGACGGTACGTTCCAGTCTCCGTTCAATCCGTTGAAGTGGGGGGATGCCTTTACGGAAGGTAATAGCTGGCATTATACCTGGTCGGTATTCCACGATCCTCAAGGTCTGATCGATTTGATGGGTGGTAAAGACGGATTCAACCAGATGATGGATTCTGTATTTATCCTGCCTCCGATTTTCGATGAAAGTTATTATAGAGCCGTTATTCATGAAATCCGTGAAATGCAGATTATGAACATGGGCAACTATGCACATGGCAACCAGCCGATTCAGCACATGCTCTATATGTACAACTATTCCGGCCAACCCTGGAAAGCGCAACATTGGATTCGTGAAGTGATGGACAAACTTTATACCCCTGCTCCCGATGGTTATTGCGGTGATGAGGACAACGGCCAGACTTCTGCCTGGTATGTATTCTCGGCAATGGGATTCTATCCGGTATGTCCGGGTACGGATGAATATGTTTTGGGTACTCCCTACTTCAAGGAGATGAAGCTGCATCTGGAAAACGGAAAGACGGTGACTATCTCTGCTCCGAATAACGGAGACGATAAGCGTTACATTTCATCAATGACATTGAACGGTAAAGAATATACCAAAAACTATCTGACTCATCAGGATTTGTTGAATGGCGCTAGCATTTCTTTCAAGATGGACGCGAAACCCAATCAGCAACGTGGTACCAAAAGAGTCCGATTTCCCTTATTCTTTCTCTAACGAATTTAAATAGAAGAAGTAATCATGAAGAAACAGATCAAATATATCAGTGCAGGTATGCTGGCAGGTATGCTTCTCTGTGGCGGGCAGTTACAAGCCTCCAACCGTATGACGGAAATGCATGTATGTCTGGCGGATGCTATTCAGAAAGATAACCGCCCGGAAATATCCAATCGTTTGTTCCGTTCCAATGCGGTAGAGAAGGAGATTCTCCGTGTACAGAAACTTTTGAAGAATGCGAAGTTGGCATGGATGTTTACCAACTGTTTCCCGAATACACTGGATACAACCGTACATTTCCGTAAAGGAAGCGATGGCAAACCGGATACGTTCGTATATACGGGTGATATTCATGCTATGTGGCTACGCGACTCCGGTGCACAGGTATGGCCTTATGTGCAATTAGCTAATGCGGACCCTGAACTGAAAGAAATGCTGGCAGGTGTTATTCTCCGCCAGTTCAAATGTATCAATATCGATCCGTACGCGAATGCTTTTAATGACGGCGCTATTCCTGACGGTCATTGGATGAGTGACCTTACAGACATGAAACCGGAGTTGCACGAACGTAAATGGGAAATTGATTCCTTGTGTTATCCGTTGCGCTTGGCCTATCATTACTGGAAGACTACCGGAGATGCGAGCATATTCAACGAAGAATGGATTCAGGCAATCACTAATGTACTGAAAACATTCAAAGAGCAACAACGCAAAGACGGAGTAGGTCCTTATAAATTCCAACGTAAGACGGAACGTGCACTGGATACTGTGAGCAATGACGGTCTGGGAGCACCGGTGAAACCAGTCGGTTTGATTGTTTCCAGTTTCCGTCCTTCGGACGATGCTACTACGCTTCAGTTCCTGATACCTTCCAATTTCTTCGCTGTATCTTCGTTGCGCAAGGCTGCCGAGATTCTGGAGACGGTAAATAAGAAGACAGCTTTGTCTAAAGAATGTAAGGACTTGGCGCAGGAGGTGGAAACAGCTTTAAAGAAATATGCGGTGTATAACCATCCTAAATATGGTAAAATCTATGCATTCGAGGTAGATGGTTTTGGAAATCATCATCTGATGGACGATGCCAATGTGCCGAGTTTGCTTGCGATGCCTTATTTGGGTGATGTGAATGTAAACGATCCGATTTATCAGAATACCCGCCGTTTTGTGTGGAGTGAGGACAATCCTTACTTCTTTAAAGGCAAGGCAGGCGAAGGAATCGGCGGACCGCATATCGGTTACGATATGGTGTGGCCGATGAGTATTATGATGAAAGCCTTCACAAGTCAGAATGATGCTGAAATCAAGACTTGCATTAAGATGTTGATGGACACGGATGCTGACACCGGCTTTATGCACGAATCTTTCCATAAGGACAATCCGAAGAAATTTACCCGTGCATGGTTCGCCTGGCAGAATACTCTTTTCGGTGAGTTGATTTTGAAGCTGGTTAATGAAGGAAAGGTAGATTTATTGAATAGTATACAGTAATATGCTGACATAGTAAATTGAACGCGGATAACGCGGATGATGCGGCTCTTTTTCTGATGCAAAATTAGAAAAAACGCGTTATCCGCGTCGTCTGCATCTAAATATGAATAGCTGAAAACTAATATTAAAAAAAACAATTGTATCATGAAAAAGTTATGTGTATGGGCAGTTGCCGCCCTTTTAATGGCAGCTTGTACTCCGAAAGCTGAAAAGGCTACAGATTCCGGTTTATTGCAGAGTAAATTCCAGACAGAAGTAGATGGAAAGAAGACTGATTTGTTCACTCTGCGTAACAAGAACAACATGGAAGTTTGTATAACGAACTTCGGTGGACGTATTGTTTCAGTGATGGTTCCCGATAAAGACGGACAGATGCGTGATGTTGTTCTCGGTTTCGATTCTATTCAGGACTATATCAGCAAGCCTTCGGATTTCGGTGCGACTATCGGACGTTATGCCAATCGTATCAATCAGGGACAGTTCACCTTGGATGGGGTAGAATATCAGCTTCCCCGCAATAACTACGGTCATTGTCTGCACGGCGGACCGCAAGGATTCCAATACCGGGTGTTTGATGCAGAATTGTTGAATCCGCAGGAATTGCAGTTGACTTACCGTGCAGAAGACGGTGAAGAAGGTTTTCCGGGAAACATCACTTGTAAAGTGGTGATGAAACTGACGGACGATAATGCCATCGATATTCAATACGAAGCGGAAACAGACAAACCGACGATTGTAAATATGACTAACCACTCTTATTTTAACCTTGAAGGTGATGCCGGCAACAACTCCGGTCATTTGTTGATGGTGGATGCGGACTATTATACTCCGGTGGACAGCACCTTCATGACAACTGGCGAGATCGTTCCGGTAGAAGGAACCCCGATGGATTTCCGCACCCCGACTCCGGTAGGCGAACGTATCAACGACTATGATTTCGTACAGCTGAAAAACGGCAATGGTTACGATCACAACTGGGTATTGAACACGAAAGGCGACGTAACCCGTAAATGCGCTTCTTTGAAATCACCGAAGACTGGTATCGTACTCGACGTTTATACTAATGAACCGGGTATTCAGGTATATGCAGGTAATTTCCTCGATGGTTCGCTGACAGGAAAGAAAGGCATTACTTACAACCAACGTGCTTCCGTATGTCTCGAAACACAGAAATATCCGGATACTCCGAACAAACCGGAATGGCCGTCGGCTGTACTTCGCCCGGGCGAAAAGTATACAAGCCAATGTATCTTCAAATTCTCTGTAGACAAATAATGGATTTATGAATCAGCTCCCTGCTCTCGGTTGCCAATTATTTATTTCGGAATATATTCATAGGCAGCTATTTGTGAGGCTTTATTACGGCCTTCCGTCTCTTATTGGGACTGTTCTCTACAATATATTTCTATGGTTTACGGGAGTAGGGGGATTGATAAGTCTGTTATCGGGCAGCTCTTTTTCAAAAGATGGAAATGGAAATCAATAATTTATGAGATACTGGAAAACATATTATATCATCTGTCTTATATTTATGCTTACTCCGCTTACATTATGCGGACAGGTAGATGCAGAACGGTTACAGGAGCTGGACAAGCTAATGTTTAATGGGAGATATTTTGAATCAAAAGAGCTGTATAAGAATCTGTCTGATACGACAACTATCCCTTCTGATTTAGATTTGTTCTATAAATTTAGGATGGCACAGTTTTTGAACAAGACGGATAGTGCTGTTTACTATTTGGAGAAGTATATACCTTATTATTATGAGGATTGTGGAAATCAAGTGTTAATTCTTTATTCTATGTTGTTTGATGCATACATTGAACTTGGGTATAAAGATAAGGCACTATGTACTTATCAACAAATGAAACAGCTTTGGGATGAAAGTCTTTCAAATATAAATGGTAAAGCGTATGAGGGGTGGCAAACTGATATTAAAAATTTTTTATCCTATGCTGAAAGTGCCGTGAATTCGCCTCCTATAACAATGAAACGGAGCAATACATCTTCTTTTGTGGATATAAAAGGACATGACAAACCTGTTTTTCAAGCAAAGTATAATGGGATATCACAGACTACTATCTTTGATACAGGGATGCAACCTTACTGTTTTTTGAGTAAAAAGTTAGCCGAGGGGATGGGGATTCGATATGACAGCATTGAAAGGAATAAAGTAGTGG
>SCPN01000950.1_pt1 | contig 24555 bp, 27 predicted proteins | sample 6106831 | NCBI WGS metagenome assembly SCPN01 (sample SAMN10720447, study PRJNA508395) | human gut metagenome | isolation source: Participant 1, 0 month
ATTCCATGGAACGGGTGATTTCGCTGTTGGAAAATATGTATGAAAATCCCATGACAACGCAGCAGATTGCGGAGCTTATGGATTTTGACCTGCGGCAGTCGGATTATTATTTTAATGCGGGGAGATATCTTGGTTTATTTGAAAAAACTGCGGATGACGGGCAGAAGGTGGTGTCTTTGACCGCATTGGGCAACCGTATTTTCAGGCTGAATTATAAGAAGCGTCAGCTGAAGCTGGTGGAACTGATATTGGAGCATCGGATATTTGCGGATTTTTTTTGACGTGATGATGGAAACGGGAGAGGTGCCGGATAAAAAGGAGATAGCTGATGAAATGAGGGCGCTGCATGTGTGCAATGAGGGGCAGGTGGCGCGGCGGGCGAGTTCGGTGGCCGGTTGGCTGAAGTGGATTGGGAATCTGATGAAGCTGTAAGCTGTGAAGGGAAGGCACGCAGGACTGGAACAGGAAGAGGAGCGGAAAATGAGAAGAACATTGTTATTGGGAATTGCAGCAGCAGTTATGATTTTCGGGATGGCCTGCGGGCAGAAGGCAGCGGATACGGAAAGAAACGGTGCTGCCTTAGAATCAGCATCGGGGGAAAATGAGACGGTTTTGGGGGATGAGGGCCTGACGGAAGCGTGGGAGGAGAGCCAGGGGGAAGAAGCGGCCCTGCAAAAAAATGACTGGTCAGCGCAGGCTCCTATTTCAATTGTGGCGGAGAATCCGGGACATGGTTATTATTCCTACAATGAAGCCATTGGACAAGTAAAACACAATATGTAGTGCCTGATGGAAGCAGACAGCACAAGATGAAGTAAAAGGGGCTTACAACTACAACTTTTTTACAACTTTTGCTTGAAACCAGACGACACCAGACGGGCCAAAATGAAGGGCAAATCCGCGTTTGAGATGCGGATTTGCCCTTTTTTGTAATTTTCACATCAGCACCAAATTGCCCTTGATCACTTCTGCTTTTTCCTTCATGTTTTCCTGCGTGATATGGGTGTAGATGTCCATGGTGGTGGAGAAATCAGCATGTCCCATTACTTGCTGGATGAACTTAATGTCGTTTGTGCTCTCGCAAAGTCTGGTGCAGAAGGTGTGCCGTAAATTATGTACGCTGAAATGAGGCAATAGACTCGGCTCACGGTCTTCCAATTCTGCTTGATCCATTTCTTCGGCGTTGTAGGCGATGGAGATGCGCTCAATGGCCCGGTTGATGTTGTGGGCACTGAGAAAGTAACCAGAGCGGTTTCGGAAGAGGAAACCATGATATCCATTCATCACGAGATCCTCCGGATACAAGGCGTCCATCACTTCAATCAGCGCACGGAGCTGTTCGGCAACCTCCGGATACAGGATGGGAATAGTGCGAGTACCGCTTGCCGTTTTGGGAGTAGTAATGTGAAAGCCTGCTTTCCCATCAATGACCCGATAAATCAAGTTATGATTCACGGAGATAGTGTTGTTCTCCAGATCCACATCGTTTTTGGTTAACCCAGTACACTCTCCCACACGCAGTCCCGTACCAAGCAGCACGACCATGACGGGCAGCCAGTGACTATACATCGGCGATTTGGAAATGAAGCGCAGGAAGTTCTTCTGCTGCTCCTTGGTCAACGCAATCCTTGTTTTTGCAGGCTTTCCGCTTCCCTCGGATTTTAGAGAACGGTAAACACCCTTGCTGGGGTTCTTTCGGATATAGTCATCATCGACTGCCAATTCAAGTGCGGGATGAACCAGATTATTGATGCTTTCCAGCGAGTTGATTGCAAAGCCCTTTTTCAAAAGCTTAGTGTAAAATGTCAGGATATCGCTTTTACGAATATTGGGCAGCGGAGTGTTAGCAAATGGCTCGTCCTTAATATAACTGCTCCAAAGGTATTCGTAATTTGCCCGCGTGGAAGCCTTCAACTGGAGTTTCGTATCCATGAGAACTTTGAACATGTCATTTAGGGTGATTTTCATGGCCTCTTGGGTACGAACGCCGTCATCGGCATCTTTCGTGAGTTGCTTTTCTTTTGCGCGAAGAGCGGCTAAGTCAGTATCGTAAATGTACTTTTTCTTTTTCCCCAGCATATAGACAAACATATAGTTGCCGTCTGAACGCTGGGTTTCGCCTGGTCGGAGATTGCGGCCTTTGTTGTCTTTTCTAATTTTGGGCATAAATTGATACCTCCCGATGGTTGGTGTGCTGTTGCGCCCCTGGTGGGCAGGATTCTGTCAGCATGAGATCTCGTAAAGATATTCCTTTACGCGCTGAACGCTCCAAAGGACACGAGAATTCATGGTGATGCGAGCATGGGCAAGGTCGCCGATCTGAACGGCAGTGTGCCGCCCGCAGTCGAGCAGCTTGCAGAGCGATTCCGTATCTACCGCCAAGCACTGCTCAGGCGAAAGGTCATTGGGTTTTCTTTTCTCCATAATTGCCCTCCTTTATTTGCAATTACATATATCCTCTACTGTTTGTAGGGAAAGGTTTTCAACAAAAACAATGAAGTCATTCAAATTTATCGGGAAGTATCAGGTCTCTTCCAAAGGCCATTTCCTGCGCCGGGTTTTTCCGCCGCGTATTTTCAGGCAACTGCTGTGCAGCATTTCAGTCGTGGGCGTGCTCCATGCAGTCATCACACACTATCCACGACCCCTGTATAACTCCAATGGAAAAGGTTATGGGGGTTGTCAAGGTACAAAAGGCGAACAGACAGGCAGTGGAACCACACGCCATGTCTATACGCTTTATATATAGGGACGGAACGAGCTGAATTCTGCAGATTCCTATTTTTTATTCTCAGACAGATACGAAGAAACAATTAAGACGCTATATGTAGACAACAATACTTGACTAATACTATATATTGTGCTAAACTTGCTTTGTAATTGATTTTTGTGCGCTTCCCGTATGGGATACAGACATAAGTTCTGTACCGCAGGCCAAAAGCCCGCATTGCACACGCAGTTAAGATTGTACTTGTGCCAGTAGTATTACTGCGCCCGTATGGGTCGGTATATTACTGGCTTTTTCTATTTTCAGGGAATGCCCATTCCCTATTGGCGAGGATGACTTTGGTTCACAGGTTGCTGTGGACAGCAGGCGTATGCCGCAGTCAACCTCGCTTATTTTTTTGCCCAAATGCCGGAAACGGCTTTGAGGATATATCAAAAATCAGAAAGGCAGGTATGCAAATGAACACGAAAATGCTGAACCATGACATCATGGTGAAAGAGAAAAAATTGAACGAGAGTTGGAGGCAGTTCAAGAAACTGCAGCAGCCCATCAAGAGGCGGTGCCCGGTAATGAAGGCGCATGTCGTTCCTCGCCCGACGAGGAGGGGGTGCTGAGTATGCCGGATAGCTGTGCGGCATTGAAGGAAACGCATCAACCGCAGGTACTGGTCGAGACCGCAGGCTTATCCGAAAAGGAATGGCTCGCTTATCGGCGAAAAGGAATTGGTGGCAGTGATGTGGCTGCGCTGCTGGGTATATCACCCTGGCGGACGGCCCGTGACCTGTACTACGACAAGCTGAATATTGCAGCGGTTGAGGACAACGAAGAAAACTGGGTTGCTCTGGAAATGGGGCATCTGCTGGAGCCGCTAGTGGCGAAAATTTTCCAGCATCGGACCGGCTACAAGATATATCAGGTCAAGAAGATGTTCCAGCACCCCAAGTATCCCTGGATGCTGGCGGATGTGGACTACTTTGTGGAACTTCCGGATGGTACGACCGCAATTCTGGAAATCAAAACCACGAACTACAATGCCAAGGATCACTGGTGGCTGAACGGGGAAGAAACTGTTCCGGTCTACTACGAAACCCAGGGGCGCCATTACATGGCCGTTATGAATGTGGATCGCTGCTTCTTCTGCTGTCTGTACGGCAACAACGAGGAAGAAACCATCATTCGTGAGATTCGCCGCGACGAGGCTTATGAGGATGAGATGATTTTCTTGGAACAACATTTCTGGGAGAACTATGTCCTTGCCAAAACACCGCCGCCCTATACCGAGGAGGGCAATCTTGTAATTGAAAGCGTGCGCCGGCATACGGGTCCTGCGGATAAGGACGCCCCTGTGGTGACCTTTGATTATTCTCTGACTGCCAAGCTGATGCGGTATCTCCAGCTCCAAGAAGAAAAGAAACATGCTGAAAAGAACAGCAAGGAAATCGATGCGGATATGCAACGGCTGAAAGGAGCATTGATTGCCGAAATGGGCAAGAGCTGCAAAGCCATTTGCCAGCAGGACGGCGTAAATTATACGGTCACCTACAATCCGGTGCGGAAGCCTAGCATCGACAAAGACAATCTGGACCGGTTGAAACTGGACCATCCTGATATCTATGAGCAGTATGTCACGATCTCGGAGTTTCGCCGGTTCAGTGTGAAAGCTGATACCAAGGCGGCTTAAAGGAGGGAAAAAAGAAGTGATCCATAAAGGAACTTATGACGGGACGATTTATCACAACCCGGCAAATCGGTTCTGCATTATCAGTGTGAAGACTGCTGACAAAGAGGTGCCGCTGGAGGCCCGTTCTACCCGCCGGTACAGAGACCATCTGATCCGCTTCGTGGCGACCGGCTATGAACTGCCCCGCACGGATGCGGTGGATCTGGAACTGGACGGCGAATGGAAGCAGGGCAAGTATGGTATGCAGTTTCAGGTGGAGCAGTGGCGCCAGATCGTCCCTCGGACCAAAAGCGGTGTGGAGGGGTATCTGGCATCGGGCCTTATCAAAGGCATCGGACCTGCGACCGCTACGCTGATCGTATCCCGATTTGGAGAGGACACGCTGGACATTCTGCAGAAGCGGCCGGAACGGCTTTTGGAAATCAAGGGTATCACGGAAAGCAAACTGGAGGAGATTAAGACCTCCTATGCGGAGAGCCGGATGCTGCAGGATCTTTTGGTTCTGCTCTCCCCGTTCAAGATCACGCCGAAAACGGCGCTCAAGATCTATCAGTATTTCGGGCCAGCCAGTGTGGACATCTTGAAAAAGAGTCCGTTCGAACTGTGCCAGATATCCGGATTCGGCTTTTTGCGCGTAGATGCCATTGTTCAGAAGAACGGCGGTGACCTTCATGACCCCATGCGGGTCAAAGGAGCACTGTTCTGGGCGCTGGAAGATGGCAAAGGCTCCAAAGGGCACCTGTTCTTGCCCGGGGAAACCCTGCAGAAAGAGGCACTTCGGCTGCTCAACAACAAGATTCCTGTGCCGGCACTTCGCCTTCAGGCGAAGGAAGTCGCAGATGTGCTGCAGGACATGATTCTCAAAGGAGAAGTGGTGGCAGTCAAGGATAACATCTATCTGCCCCGGGTGTTTGCACAGGAGGACGATCGCCCATACTAATTGCCGCGGTTGGTGGAGCCAATCGAACCGGAGCGGATCGAGCGGGTACTGGAACGGGTCAAGCGTGAGATGGGCGTGGTGTTGTCCTCCAAACAGGAGTCTGCCGTCTATGCGGCGTACCGCCACAATCTTTCCATTATCACAGGCTCTCCCGGTACCGGCAAAACGACGGTTCTGAAAACGATCTTGGAGGTATACCGCCGGCTGCACCCTGACGGCCAAATCGTCTTGATGGCACCGACGGGCAGAGCGAGCCGCCGTATGGCAGAGAGCACCGGCTTTGATATGGCCCGGACACTTCACAGCGGTTTGGGTCTCGGCAGCGAAGAGGACGATGTCAACCGAACCAAACAGCAGGAACCGTTGTCGGCTGACCTGATCATCGTAGACGAGTTTTCCATGGTGGATATGTGGTTGGCAGATAAATTCTTCTCTCGTATCAAGGACGGGGCACGAATCGTGCTTGTAGGCGACCCGGACCAGCTTCCCAGCGTGGGAGCCGGAAATGTGTTCCGTGAGTTGATTGACTGCAAGTTGGTGCCTGTCACTGTGCTGGATCAGATTTTTCGCCAGTCCAAAGACAGTCTGATAGCCTACAATGCCAAGTTTATCAACGAGGGCAATACCAAGCTGTACTATGGGCCGGATTTCATGTTCATGGCGAGCGATAACCAGGCGGATGCCGCCGAGCGGATTATCTCCCGTTATTGCAGAGAGATTGAGGAAAGCGGCATCGACCGGGTGCAGATTCTGTCGCCCTTCCGCTCAGAAGGTGCGGCATCGGCGGAACAGCTCAATGAGGCAATCCGTGAAGTGGTCAACCCGTTTCGCTCCGCCGAAGACGAGATCAAAATCGGCGTCAAAGTTTTCCGGGTCAATGACCGTATTATGCAGACCAAGAATACCGCAAAGGTATCCAATGGCGATCTGGGTTTTATCCGTTATATCAAAGACGGTGAGAACGGAAAGCGTGTGGGCCTCGATTTTGGAGTTGGTCGAGAACTGGAATACAGCGTAGAGGATATGGTCAACCTGGACCTTGCCTATGCCACCACCATCCATAAGTCTATGGGTTCTGAGTATGAAACGGTTATCATGCCGCTTTTGAAAGCGCATAGCATCATGCTCTACCGCAACCTGCTCTATACCGGAATCACCCGTGCTAAAAAGCGTGTGGTGCTGATTGGACAGAAGCAGGTGCTGTTCATGGCGATTCACCGCAACGAGATCAGCAAGCGAAATACGCTGCTGGGCGCACGCATTGGCATGTATTTTAAGGCCTATGCCAGACGCGCCGGCATCCCGCTCCCGAACGAAGCGAAAAAAGAATTGAAACACGCAGGTTAAAAAGGGACGTAAAGTGCAGAAAAAGCACAGTGCGTCTCCTATTTTATTTAACAGGAAGGAGTTTGCAAAATGAACGAAAGCAGCAATGCCAAAACCATGTATGAGGCCGTACCCGCCGTAGCAGAGTTGAACAAGGTGCCGGACTTTGACCCGCTCAAGTTCCTCCGCCGCACCAAGGACAGTATGAGGCTGGATCTGCCCTATCAGAAGCTGTGGTTCCGCATGGCCCATCCCAACGGGCGTATGCGCGTGACGGCGCTGCGGATCACCGAGCAGATGGCGATTTTCGAGGCCCGTGTGTTCTTGGATCGCAGCGATGCTGAGCCTTTCAGCATGAGCGTGGCCCAACAGCAGCTTCAGGACAACCGGGACTTTATCCGAGGCGCCCAGAATGAGGCTTTGAGCCAGGCGCTCACGGATGCCGGCTTCGGTATTCAGCTCATCAGTGCCGACGCACAGGACGCCGTTGGGCAAAAGAAAGCCGATGCCACTGAGAAAAAGGCGGCTGAGGCTGCACCTATTCAGGCGGAGCGTACGGAACCGCGGCAGACGCCTGCCAGCACCCCTCAGAAGCCCGCTGCGCCCGCCGTGGATTTCCCTTCCAACGGCCATAAAACGCAGCAGAGGGCACCTGTGGCCCCGGAAACGGCTGTGACGGCCCCGCCTGTAGAGTCGGTGGAACAGCGGCTGCCGGTGGAGCCTGTTAAGGCGGAGAAAGTGGTGCCCACGGATACTGTGATGGCTACCGCTGAGCCGGGAGCCGTGGAGCAGACGGATGAACTGCCGCTGCCCAACCAAAAGGCTGAGATGCGAATCGAACCCAAGGGCAACGATGCGCCTGCGCAGGACGAGGCTCCCGCCTACACGCAGAATACTCCTGTGGAAGAGCTTCTGCAGGTGATGACGCTGGAACAGGCCAGACAGGTCGTTGTGGATGATGGTATCTGCCGTGGCATGACGATCGCGCAGGTGGCAGAGAAACGCCCGGTCAATCTGCGCTTTTATCTCATTCCGGGCAAAAGCAAGAACAATCTGGTGCGCGCTGCCGCCCAGCTGGTGCTCGATTCTCTCCAGAAGGCTGGCTGATATGAACCCCAGCGAGGGTACAAAGGGAGGAATGACAGATGGGCTCATACCCGGATGAATTTCCGTTCAATATCATGGATGTCGTGGAACTGTTGCGCCTGCGTGTCAGGCGCCAGCAGTCAAATAGTGTCTATGTGGATTGCCCGTTCTGCGGTGATCGCCGGGGAAAAATGAATGTCAATTTCGTCAAAAATGTGTGGCGCTGCAATTACTGCGGCGAGCATGGCGGAATGCTTGGGCTGTATGCACGGCTCAACAATACGACGACCTCGGACGCTTATTGGGAAATAGCAGAAGCTTTGTGCGACAACTGCCATGAAGAACATATACGCTCCGGGAATGAAGCTCCTAAGCTGGCGGTCAGCACCGGGTCCTCGTTTTCAAATTCACTGACGCCGGCCGTCATTCTACTTCCGAGCGAAAAACTGTGCCGCAGTCAGAGAAAGCAAGTCCTGCGGAGATCCACCAGACGCTATCCCTGCTGTTGGTCCAGCTTACACTGCGACCGGCTCATAGGGAGCATCTTCGGTCACCAAAGCGTGGGTTATCTGATGAACAAATCGAATCGCTGGGCTTTAAGAGCACCCCGCCGCCCTTTTTGTGCCGATCTATTACAGCGCGTCTGATACAGATGGGCTGTAAGGTGGAAGGTGTCCCGGGGTTCTACCGCGATGACTGCGGCTACTGGACCATGGCCTTTTATAAAAAAACATCTGGAATCTTGATTCCAGCCGTTGGTTTTGACGGCAGATTACAGGGGTTTCAAATCATGCTGGATGTGCCACTGAAGGACAAAGATGACCCGCCGGAAAAAGCTGGCGCCAAATACATCTGGTTCTCTTCTTCTTCCAAGAGAGACGGCGCTTCATCGGGAAGCCCGGTACACCTGGTTGGTGATCCGTCTGCCCGTGTGGTGTATGTCATTGAGGGGTTGCTGAAAGCCGACATATCCCACTGTTTGACTGGACGCACCTTTGCTGCGATTGCCGGAGCCAATAACACAAGTCCGCTGGACCCATTATTTGCCCTTCTGGCGCAGAGCGGTACAGAGGAGATCATCGAAGCCCACGATATGGACAAGTACAATAACCAAATGACCATGGCGGGAGCATCAAAAATCTATCTGACAGCCCGAAAGTACGGAATGAATTGCAGGCGGCTGACCTGGAACCCCAACTATAAGGGATTTGATGATTGGCAGCTTGCCTTGCGCCGGGAAAATCAGCGAAGAAAGGAGTTGGAAAGAAAGACATTCAAAGAACAGTACCTCAATGGCTGGTGTGAGTTGGCGCATATTGAGGACTGTACCGAGCAATGGCAGCACCGGGCGGAGAGTAACATCGGTTTGACCGAATATCTGGGCCTGACCCGGGAAGAGCATGAAACATTTCTGCGCCATGGCCGGGAGGCGCTTGGCGTCCTTCTGGAACCCCAGCGCAGGAGTCAGCGATTTGTGCTCTACCAGCTGGAACTGGACGAGCGGAAAGCGATTCCGTTTGCGTTCAAGGGTATGGAAGCGGTAAAAAAGGCCGGCTATGAGCAGCCGCCTGCGGCTCAATATCGCATGGTCTGGACGGGAGAAATCTATTGTCCTACAGGCCAAAGCGATACCGAGATATTGCAGCGCCTGTTTTCAGAACTCAGCGTGGAATTACCGGAGGGTTGCAACGGACGGCCAATGTCGCTTTCCGATGTTGTGGAACTGGAGTATCCCATGAAACGAATTTACTACTATGTGAACGGAGATACACAGTTTCAGCAGGTGAAATTTTCTCCGATGCTCGCCAAAAAGAAGGTTTCGGGAGGAGCATGAGCAGATCGATGGTTGTTGTAAAAGGAACGAAGAAGGGACAGTTGGAGGCGCTTTTGGAGCAATGCGTTCAGCTGAATGCGGATGTTCGCCCCAACATAGAACAGGGATATTTCACGGTGACAGTTCCGCCGCCCTGGAATATTTCGGCACAGCTGGTGGCGCAGGCAGTACAGGAACAAATCAAAGAATGGGCGGAGCAGTACCCCAATGTGGTCTGCTACTGCTTTGACAGCTTCAGCACTTTGCTCTATGTGCTGTGATACAGGTAACGATGGCATGGAATGGGCTTTGGCCCGTCCATGCCGTTTTTCGTTTACAGAAAGGAGATTACTATGGGATATTTTTCAGAGATGTCGCTGAATATGCAGGAGGGACGCAAACCGTCGGCTGCTGCACTCACGGGCGAAAATGCCTTTGAGGAAGAGGAAAGCTTTGACGAACTGCCGGTGCCTCCGGTCATCCGTTCGTCTGTCCAGCCCCTGAACCAAGCTGCACCCCAGCCTGGTTCTGATGCGGCATCCTCCGTTTCTACTGAGATGATGGAAGCGCCGGAGGATGACCCCGTGGAAGAGAATGGCGGATGTGACGATGTGGATGACATCAAAACAGATGTGCCCGCCGGAAATGGCGCATCCAAGGATGCCGATGAAGAAAAGCGTCGTGCCGAGCATGAAACTGCCGAAGCAAAACGCAAGGCTGAATGGGAGGCCAAGCAGGCGGAGAAAAAGCGGGCCCTGCAGGAGCAGATGGATCACCTTGCCGCCATGAGCGATGATGAAGTGGTATCCGCCTCCATGCAGCGTGTCAGCAAGGATGTAGAAAAGTTGACCCGTCGGAACATGAAGGAGTGCGTTTCGGAGTATATCCAGACGCTCTGCCTGGATGATCCGGCTTTTGCCCGGCTCACCATGCACCCGAAGAAAACCATGATCCATTGCTTCCAGTACATCAGCCGGAAGGCGTGGGACTATGTTCAGGACGAGCTCAAAGCCAATGGTATCCAGCCCGGACAGGGCGGCCAAGGCTATGGCTGCGATATTCCAGACGATTTGTGCTACCAGTGGGCGGAAGATTATTTCCGCGACCCGGATGCCAAGGAGGACCAGGAGCAGGAGGAAAACGTTTGTGCCGAAGCCCTATATTGGCAAGACCACGGGAATACCGGGCAAGAAAAAGAAAGCGGAAAAGAAACCCGCCGAAAAGAAGAAGCCGGAACCAAAGCCGGCGCCGGAAAAGAAACCTTCTGCTGATGGCCAGATGTCTTTGCTGGATTTCAGCGTGGCAAAAGCTGGTTAAGGAGGTAGCGCATGATCGCGTACAAAGGGTTTCATCCTGGCATGGTTTGTATCGGCTATCAGTTTCAGATGGGATTGAACATGACCGAAGGCCAACTTCGCCGCAAAAGTTTCCATTGTGCGGAGCGACCTTCTGGACTGCTCTGAGGAAGTTATGGTGGATGCGGATCACTCGGAATACTATATTGTCAACGCCGGAGGCGACATTGATGAGGACGAATTTGACTCAAAGATTTCACCGCACTGAAATTAATTATGGTCTTAGGCGGCTGACCAAGGAAGAACTTTTCACCCTTGGCCTTGCGTTTATGGCATTATCGATCATCCGAAGCGGAAATGGAACAGCCATGTGAAGAAGGACAAAGCTGTGGCATGTTGTGGGTACGCTGTTGTGCGTGGTGTTGACCCTGTTGCACAAGGCAGCCGGAAAGGTGATGTGCTTTGCGCGTTGTGGGGAAGATCCGGTCACCGGCTGCATCCAGAAGATCGTGGTGGCGACCATCGATGGGAAGAAACTCCGACCCAATGAGTGGTATGGAGCCGATCTTGAAAAAAAGGACGGTGAAATGAATTGAAGAAATCTATTCTTCTGGGGATGTCGAAACTGACGGCATCGCCGGAAATGAAAAAGGTGGCTCTTGAGGACGAGCCGGAAAAAGTTAGAACCTACCCTGGCAAAACCGCATCGCAAAGTATAAATGCTATATAAGATTGCATCCGGTTCTTTAAAGGAAGTGGCGCTTTATCTGCCGGATTATCTTCGATTGGATGGGGACAATCCCGCCTATGAGGTGTTTCTTGATAAAAAGAAGCGCCAGTTCCTTACCTACGACTATTTGGATAAGAAGTGGAGAGACGCCAAGCTGGACAGACTGGAATGGTCTGGACAGGATTATGATGCTGTTTGCTGGGTTGGCACAGAAGACTCGGATATGGTGCAACGGTATTTTTCCAGCGAACGGGGCGGATACTCCGGCATCCTCGATTTCAAAGCAAAAGTGAGGGAAGAACACTGGAGCGGCGTCATAAGCGGATCACCGACCCGGGTGGAAGATCCTTGCCAAGTGCCGAATTGCCGAAAGACTGGGGCCGGCAATGGTGGCACGCGAGAAGATTTTATATATTTTACCAGTACGCGCGGCGGCGCCAAGATCGGCTACTGCACCTTCTGCGGGAAGGAGGTGCCCATTTCTGGGCATCCCTACCACAACAAAGAGGGGCGTTGCATCTGCTGTCGGCATCCCGTTGTTTTCAAGGCGCTGGGCCGCACTGGCTATTTTCAGACGCAGAGGCATTATGCTTACCTCATCCAGCGGTGTAAGGATGGGTTTGTCATCCGAGAATTCTGGGCGAACAGGACCTACCGGAAACACATTCTTCCTCATAGCGAACCTTATTGGCATGAGTTCCGGCGTTCGATTTACGACCGCAGCGGAGAGATCCGTTCCTATTTCTGGGGAATGTACTGCCAAAGAGAAGTGCGCTGGATCGAGGGAAGCCCCTGCTATTACAACTATAGCTGGAATCAGTCTGGTCGGGTGTATGGAAAGACTTTGCCTAGCCTGGGGAAAAAAGAACTTCGCCAGACCGGCTTGGTTGAGTGGATAAGAAGCCATCCAATCACTGATCCTGAAAAATACTTGGCGGTATGGGAAAAACTTCCCCAGATGGAGCAGATCTGGAAGGCTGGACTGCCGCGGCTGACCGACGAGTGCTTCAACTCCTGTGATCGTGTGCGGAAATTGGTTCTGCATCCGAACGAGCCAGGGTTGATTCGAGCTCTTGGTCTGGATACGCCCAAATTCCGCCGCCTGCGCCAGTTGGACGGAGACGCAGAGACTTTGGCCTGGTTGCAGCTTGAGAAGCGGACCGGACAGTGTATCACGGATGAAATGCTGTGTTGGAGCAAAAAAGAACGGATCAGTCCCAGGGACCTGGTCTTTATCGCAGACCGCATGAGCCTGGTACAGATCAGAAATTATCTGGAACGGCAAAAAGAGTATTTTGATGGCAGCTGCCAGCAGGCGCTGACCACCTGGCAGGACTACCTTGCTATGGCAGAACGGCTGCACTATGACACCAGTGATGAAATCGTCTACCGTGTGCGCAAACTGCGCCAGCGGCACGATGAACTGGTCCTTCAGAGTGAAGCTGGGAGTCTGGAGGAGCAGGCATCGAAAATGGCGGCGAAATATCCCCATGTCAACGACATCTGCATGGAGCTGCAGAAAAAATATGCCTACAGCGATGGCGACTACACGGTGCTTGCGCCCCAAAACATCTTTGCCATCATCAAAGAGGGGCGTATGCTCCACCATTGCGTCGGGAATGACGGAAGTGGTGAGCGGTATTATGAGCGCATCGAGCGCCGGGAGAGCTTCATCATGTTCCTTCGTCGGACGGATGAACCGGAAGACCCCTATTACACGCTTGAAATTGAGCCGGATGGTACTGTGAGGCAGAAACGCACCCTGTTTGACCGCCAATATGAGGACATCGAACAGGCAACGGAATTCCTGCTGAAGTGGCAGAAGGTCATAGCAGCCCGTCTTACCGGCCGCGACCTGAAGCTGGCCGAACGGAGCCGTGAGCTGCGGAAGGAGGAATTTATCCAGATGCAGAAAGACCGTGTGATTATTCACACCGGGCATCTGGCTGGCCGTCTGCTGGCAGATGTGTTGTTGGCCGACTTAATGGAAAATACGGAAGTCATACAGCCGCAGGCACTCCCGGCAGCCGTGTGAGACAGGTTCAATGGCCGGGCGTCCCTTGGGGCGTTCGGCCATTCATTTAAGAAAGGGGTTTTACATTGAGCAAATTGAAATTTGAGTACAACATCCGCGGTTATCGTTATGCTCCCGAGAGCTTCCACATCTATAAGGGGTTGCCGGGGCAGAAGAAGGATGAGATTTCTCTGTCCGATGAACAGCGCCAGAAGATGGGATACCTCTGTTTGACAGAGGGGGTTAAAAGCGCCGTGGACTATGTGAAGCACATCGAACGGGAGCGGGAGCGTAAATGCCGTCAGTATATGACCTATGGCTTCATGCTCAAAGATAACCCGCACGAATATGTGTATTGCCCTTCGCTTCGTTGCAGAGAAAGCGACACATTGAAAACTCGCCTATGTATTTTGCAGGCGGTTCGTGAAGAACTGGCCCGGGATAAAGGCCGAGTGGAGCAAAGCGTTGAATGCGATTTGGATGGGCACTACCGTCCCGTCAATATCAGAAAGCATTATGCGACTGCAGACCTTCGCCGTCCTGTCATGGTTTGGCTGCATGTTGTGTGAACAAGGAGAAATTATGAAACAGCTTGGAAATTTGTCAATCGTCTGTGCCCAATGCACGGATGTGTTGATGCAGATCTATGGTGGACAGATGAGTGTCCATGTGGGGGAAGGGCCGGAGCGGACTTCTCTTTTTGCCGCATGGGATGATGACGAAGTGATCCAACGCATTATCCATGAATTGAATTTTGGCCGCTACGCTATCAAGGAAAAACGGAACAGTAAGGAGAATGTCGCATGATCGAAAATTTGAATCAGCTGAAACGCGCGCTGCGGCCCGGAATCCGTCTGCAAATCGTTGATCATCGCCGAACGGAGTGCATCAATCAACTGCGTGAGGTCACATGGATTACCTCAAATGGATTTTGCACGAAGGTGTTGAATCAGCCGGCTGACAAGATCGATGCCGGCAATAATGGCCGCGGCGCCATGCTCTGGTGGGGGCCGGCCAGCACCTGGACATTTGAAAATGGTGAGTGCAGTTCGTTCACCTACGGCGGCAACAGAAAAGAAACGCTGATCATTGCGTTTCGTGTACTGAATGAGGAGGTAGCGTGATGAATCAGGAATTGATAAGGAAACAGCAGGATCTGACTGCCCGGCTCAACCGTTATCGCCATGAGTATTACAATCTCAATGCGCCCAACATCAGTGATGCTGTCTATGATCGGCTGTTTGAGGAACTTCAAGACCTGGAGCGGCAGACGGGCATCCAGATGGCGAACTCTCCTACCAGTACGGTGGGGTATCCGGCAATCAGCAAGCTGGAGAAAACCAACCATCCAATCCCGCTGCTGTCGCTGGATAAGGAAAAAAACATTGTGGAGGTGTGCCGCTTCATGGGCGAGCATCAGGTGATGTTCATGCTCAAACTGGACGGGCTCACCATCAAGTTAACCTATGAGGGTGGCGAATTGCTGGAAGCTGCTACCCGAGGCGATGGGGAAGTGGGCGAAATCGTGACCCACAATACCCGCGCCATTGGCGGCATACCTGCGCATATCCGATATGAAGATCGTCTGGTGATCACTGGAGAGGCATTCATTCGACCCAGCGATTTTGAACAGCTGAAGGCCTCGCTGGTGGACAATAACGGAGAGACCTACAAAAACGGACGCAATCTGGCGGCTGGCTCGGTACGCCTGCTGGATGCCAAGACCTGTATGGAGCGGCGTCTGATGTTCATGCCATTCACTGTGCTGGAGGGATTTGAAAACCTGCCGCGCAAGTCGGAGCGGCTGAAAGAGCTCTCTGCGCTGGGATTTACCCCCTGCAAGTATCTGGTGACCAAGCGAACGCTGACGCAGGCAGAGGCGGAGGATGGAATCAAGCAGCTGCAGCAGTATGCCAGAGACAAGGATATTCCTATCGACGGCATCGTTGTCACCTACAATGATGAGGCCTTCGCCAAGAACTGCGGGCGTACAGGCCACCACTATAAGGACGGACTGGCGTTCAAATTTGAGGATGATCTGTTTGAAACAAAGCTTCAGATGATTGAATGGACGCCCGGACGCACCGGCGAGATTGCCCCGGTCGCAGTCTTTGCGCCGGTGGAAATCGATGGCTGTGAGGTGTCCAGAGCGAGCCTGCACAATCTTTCCTTTATTGAAGATCTGGAGCTGATGCCGGGAAACCGCATTTTGGTATCGAAAAGGAATCTCATCATTCCTCATGTGGAAGACAATCTGGACCGCGGCGGCTTTGTGCTGGAAAGCGCATACCCTCACCGGTGCCCTTGCTGCGGGGAACCCACCCGTATCCACGAAACCAGAGGGCGCAATGAGAACGGCGAGGAACGCACGATCAAGACGCTGTTCTGCGACAATGCTGGCTGCGAGACGAGAAAGCTCAAGCAGTTTGTCCATTTTGTCGGCAAAAAGGCGATGAATATTGAGGGACTGTCCGAAGCAACGCTGGAAAAATTGATTGGCCGGGGCTGGATTCACAGCTATCTGGACATCTACCGGTTGGATCAGCATAAAGACGAGCTGGTGCGTATGGACGGCTTTGGAGAAAGATTCTGGCAGCGCCTTTGGAGTGCTATTCAGCAGAGCCGGAATACGACCTTTGAGCGGTATGTAATTGCTATGGACATCCCCATGATCGGCAACACCGCCAGCGGCGTTCTTTGCCAGGTATTCCACGGTAATCTGGACGAGTTCCGGGATGCCGTTTATGCCGGGTACGACTTCCGGCAGCTCCCGGACTTTGGAGATACGCTGCACAATAATATTCATGAGTGGTTCAGCAAAGAAGAAAATTTCTGTATTTGGGAGGAATTGCAGATGATGATGATGATCCAGAAGCCGGTGCAGCCGGTTGCGGAAAACAACACGCAGGACAATCCCTTTGCCGGGAAAACCATTGTGGTGACCGGAAAGGTGGAACCCTACACCCGCGATGAGATGAACAGCCTGATCGCCTCGCTGGGGGCGATTGCTGGCAGCTCGGTGACCCGTAAGACCCACTATCTGGTCTGCGGCGAGAAGGCCGGCAGCAAACTGTCCAAGGCGCGGGAGCTGGGTATCCCTGTGCTGGAACCGCAGGAATTTTTTCGTATGGCAGGCGTGGCCTGAACACTCGGCCAGTCAATAACAACAGGGAGAGTGCCAAAAATCGGCGCTCTCCTCCTGTTTTTATGGAGGAATTGATATGGATAGAACCTATATTACGCCAATCGTGAACCAGACTTATACCAATCGCAACGGCAGTGAATATCGTTGCACCAGTGTTGCCGAAGCAATCCGGCCGTGTGAAACGACAGCGCTCTTCACGCGAGTGCGCGATGGCTGGAGCCTGCAGGCGCATGGAATTCTCCAGTACGACGATGGAACCATCGAATGGAACTACTCCACTGGGGGCCACTGGCCCAGGTAATCACGAAAGGAGGGACAACTGTGAATCAAGAAATCATGCCGGCATACGCGGCCTATCAGAAAGCCATTGATCTGACATTGTATCATGCTTTTGCCGAACTGGTGGTACAGACTTCTCAGGACGACAAGGCAAGGATGCACTATCGCCAGATTGAAGCTGCCCAGATTTGGCAGCAAGATGTGGATGTCTCTATCTATTTTGAGCAGTATAGCCTGCGCTATCCTGGAGAGGTGCTGGAGCGGTTTGAGGAAAAGTTGGGCACAGATATCCGTATTGTCCGTGCATTGGCACTGGCACTTGCCGTTACACGCACACTCCACGCAGACCAGATGTTTGTGGGCAGTCAGCGTAGTGGCTTTCTCCAGAAAATCCGGCGAATTGCTGATGGGGATGTGTACCTGAGCGGTGCTCTGTATCATCTGGAGGAAGATACTGTGCGCCAGCGTGCCCTGTTGGATGCCCTGGCAAAGACGGAATACACCAAGACAGAAGAAGCCTTGTTTGTCCTTTCTCTGTTTGATGACCGGGAGGAAGGATATCAGGTGATGCACGCACAGCTGCTCCGGTTGTTTGGTCCGGAGCGGACGATGCCGCTGGCTTTTAACTGTGGTGTGCTGGAGTGGTTTATCCGCACATACACTGAGCAGGTGAAGGCCTGCCGGTCAAAGGCAGATCTTGTATTGCGAACACTGGTAAAGCTTCCTTGTATGAATATGAAACAGGACAGCCGGGAGTTTGCAGTTTTGACCGCAGCTGGGTACGGAGCAGATGAAATCATTCTGGCAAACTCACTCGCAATGTGGATGGATAGAATTTCTTATCGGCTATCCTCTAACAGCATTCCTGCCGAGAAACTTGCGGCGGCGTGCTGCAAGATGTTGCTCAACTGCCCGGAAGCATTGCCGGATTCGCTCTATGGATATGTTGGCTGGCTATTTACCCGCTACAAGGATTTCTCCATCAAATATGAGGGCAATCGGGATTTGTGGGAGGCTGTAAATTCAAGCCTTTCACCGTCTTCCCCAAAAACTATCCTTTGGATGAACCAAAACATCAAGCAGTCATTTAATTATCGGTTCGATGTGTTTGATCCGCAGTATGACTGCCTGGCAGTCGAGTTAAAGCGGGACACCTATTTGGAATTGTTCACGATGCAAATGCTTCGCTCGCTTGGATCGGCAACTACTGGACAGTGGCTTGCCCGGTATAAGCAACTGACCGGTGCCGACTACATACATGGAGTATTTCACTTGCTTTCGGCAGCACACCGAGGAGGCGTTTACCCTTCTGGTGGAAACGAAGAAAATCGATCTGTGGGCTTTTTTTGAGAAACACCGAGCGGAGGGTGAATACGCATACCCTTTGAAGCTTCTTCGGGACTATGCCCTGCGTATTTCCAGCTGGAAATGCTATCGGTTTGTCGAAAAGTTACTGAACCAATACAGATTTACACAGCTGCAGGAGATTTTCGGAGATCGGTTCTATTTTCACCGATCTTTCTGCGAGAATACTGGTGGTTACGGAAACGAAAATTTTCGCACCATAATTGCCCGGCCTTTCCTTGGCCCAGAGGAGCACCGAAAGCTCTACGAATGGGTGGACTCTTCGTTTTTTCAAATGGAGCCGGAACACTATACGGCATTTGTCTGGAGCGCACTGAAGGACCCGACGATTCAGCGGCTCTACGACAGGCCCACCCTGGCCTCTGTCCTGCGGCAGCTGATTGCCCGGGGCAACAGCGGAGGCTATGATGGCAACTGCCTGAAAAAGCGGTTCTATTCCAAAAAAGAACTTGAAGCCGACCGAAAAGCCGCTGCAGAGAAAAAAGAGCAGGAGCAGATGCTGCAAAAGCAACAGGAATTTTTGAAAAGAAAGGAAAAGTTGGAACAGATCTATAACGGAAGTGCGATGTCTTTGGTTCAATTTGCAGACAAGTATTATTACAAAGAAGATAAACAGCAAGCCATGAATATGGTCTATGAAAAACTGTTGGAATGGCCTGCCGGCTGTGTGCAGGAACTGACGCCGATAGACACACAGAATTTCTTTGTGCTGTGCGGAATGCTGGCAAAGTACGAGACCAGGCCAAAACAAGAACTATTGGATATGGTGAAAAACATGATCGAAGGAGGTGCAGCAGCATGACCAATACGATGAAACATTTGTCTCTGCTGGGCCGCATGGAAACTGACGGCCTGATGCTGAGCCTAACGGGCTTGTTTTCTGAGAACGAGTTGGACGGGGCGTGCGAAAAGGTCGAACGGCTGGAACTGCAGGCGCGGCTGAAGAAAAACAGGAGCTCCCAAATTCAGCGGAAACTGGTTGAATGCGGTGAGTTCGCAGATTTGTACCATGCTTTGTGTACCTGTGAGATCGAGGATGACAGGATCGAAACGATGCTCAAATCGGCAGATGACTGCCATGAGAGCCTGACACAGTATCCGACGGAACAGGTACTGGAGGCAGCGTCTTTGAATGTTCCAACGGCGCTGACTTTTGAGTATTTGAAATACTATTTGCCCTATGTCAAGTACGAAGAAGAGGAAAAAGCTATTCTGGATAATCTCTGGCTTTTTCCTGTTGCAGATTGGAAAGGTCTTTCTTCACTGACCGCACATCAGCGGGACATGATGCGCTTTCCATTTCTTGGCGCCTGCCTGTTCAACTGGCATAGCAACGAAAAAGAGACGCTGGTACTTCTGGAGCAGAGTACACCGCTGCAGAAGATCCTCGGCCTGCTGTACCAGCAGGGCGTGACCGTGTTTCTTGATTCTGGCCGGCTGAAAGCGCTTCAATGGCTGCGGGAGACCGATATCGGGAAGTTCCGCCAGCTGCTGGAGGTCTTTGAACATGATGCGGACGATTTGAGTATCTTTTTCCAACGCTGGTTTGAAAACCGTGCGGGACAGTATGACCTGAACTGGTTCATCAGACAGGAAGCACCGCTGAACAAAGAACAGCGTGAGGAAATCTTGTGCAACCAGGTCAGTTACCTGAATGCGCTGTATGCCGGTTGCCTCCATCTGGATTTTGACGCGATCCGCTCGTATCAGTTTCCAATCCTTGTCTATGCGGTGGAACACAGGAAAAAGCACTTTTTACAGTTGGTGGATCAGAACAGTGAGATTTTCCTTTCTCTGAGCCGCTATGCGCTCCTGTTTGAAGATTGCTTTTGTGAGCACTGCAATCTCAATTCCCTGTCAGAAAAGAATTTGCAGGATTGCGATGCTGCAAAGCGCACAGACAGCTATTTTGACTGCCTGGAGGAAGGACAGCAATACACCTTTGAAGAGATGCGGCTGCTGTGGCAGCAGGACCAAATCTATGTCCGCCTGTATGCAAAGCTGACCCCGATCCCGGTAGACCAGCGTATGCTCACGCTTCGCCAGCTACTCAAGCGGGATCTGGTCAGCCGATACACGGAGGATGAGCAACTGACTCAGCTGGCTCAATGCCTGCTGGAGCAACCGTTCAGCGAATGGTATCGGAAGCGATTCGGACATATTCGCGGGCTGACGAGGCGGACAGCTATGCAAATGCTGTTTCATTACACCCAGCTTTGCCCCTTTGTCCCAGATCTCCAGACGGAAACGGATGCGGTCTTTGCGGCCAGAAACCTGCCATTGCTTGCCGGGTGTGAAAATTGGCCGCAGGTTCGCGCCTCTGTCCTGACCACGGATATGGATTGGGCCCAGTTGAAAGAAAGCCTCTCCATTTCAGACGAGTTTGTGAAACAGAACCAAAATTGTATCACAGACTTCCTGCTTCGAGGAGGCAGTAGCCTGGTGACTCCGCTATATAACTACCTGCAGGGAAACGATGCGGCTATCGAGGCACTCAGAAGAATCGTGCAGGCTGAACTCATGGGCCAGTTCTATGTGCTGAAATATTTCGCAGACGATCTGCACAGGGAAATTAACCACCCAATCAGTGAGCAGCAGGAGACCGCATGGCAAAAGAACCTTGCGTTGGAGCGAGGCAAGTTTATTGCCGAAGAAGCGGATGATTTCTACCACACCATTCAGATAGGCGAGCTGCCCTATGGCACCTGCTTGTCTTACCGAACGGGGAGCCAACGAGAGTGCCTGCTGGCGGCTTTTGATTCCAACAAGAAAATCATCCTGATCAGAAAAGGTGATGAGATCGTGGCCCGCGCCTGCATTCGCCTGACGAAAGGGGCGTTTCAAAAGCCGACAGAACTGATGCTTTCTTTTGCTGATTTGGCCGGAGAGAACACAACCGAGAGCGGTCGTATTGTCAGTGAGAAGCTGGTGCTGTTTCTGGAGCGCATTTACACCACCGGCATCAATGACGATGAGCAACAAGTGGTCATGGAGATGGCCGTCGTTCTGGCAACGCAGAAGGCTGCGGAGCTGGGGGCAGTCTCTGTTCTGGCAAGGAGGTATGTCAACTGTTATGCACGGGATCAGTATGTCAGCAGCCCGTTTTATGTGTATATCTCTAAATCTAAGAACGGGCAGCAGTATCTCGATTCTCTGGGCGGCGCAGCAACGACCTCTCGCAAAGAAAAATATGTGGAAGGTGCATTTTTGGTAGAACGGGCGGCCCTGCATACCGCAGGGGTGCTCCCTGAAAAGGAGGAATGAACATATGAATGACCGGACTATGATAAAAGTGCGGTGCGACAAGGAACTGCTTTATATTCGCACCATTTCATGGCAGAAAAAGTCTCCGCATCGGTTTGCCATCCTGCGCAGCGAACTGCAAAAGTTGGAGCAGGAGCCGAATAAAAGGGTACTGACGAGTGATTGCGGTTCCTTTGCCAGTCTGCGGCTGACAAAGGGGCCGGATGGTACACAGATCCTGGAAATCCGGTTCACATGGCTTCAGGAAGATGGCAACGACAAGGTGCATGGCTGGAAAGAGGATGTGCGGATTCCCTATGAGCCATTCCGCGCCTTTTCAGGGACCGGAGAGGATATGGATGGTGCCGAGTGGCGCCAGCTCTCCATCCCGGAACTGGTAACACGCCGATATGAATTCCGCTGCCGGAAAAATCTCCATGAGGTTACCGGGTGCCGGCTTTTGCGTCACAAATTGGGGAAGATCCTGGAACAGCATTTCCAGTGGCGCGGCACGGAAAAGATTGTCCTCTATGATGACAGCCAGCCGTACAGCTTCTTTTTTGAGGAGTATACGCCTTATGGCAGAGGAATCTGCGGCGCCGTCATCCTGCATGGAATAGAAGATATAGCAAAGGCTCGATACAGCGTACACACATAAAATATATACTGATTTACATCGGATGGATGGCGATACCGCCGGAGAAGAAAAAATTTTCTCCCGGCGGTCGTTGTTTTACCATGGTATAGGCTTTGTGTTTTTTTGTCCTCCTGTTGAGAAAGGCGTCATCCAGGCGTGTAAAGCGATATGTATAAAGCAAAAAGGAGGCAACTACCTATGTTGATTGGTGTCGATCAATGGCAACAAGCAAATCAAAACCGTCCACTGCAGCCCGTTTGTTTCCGGCCTGCAGCAGAGCATTACAAAACCCTTTGGCCAGAGCCTGCAATACCGGGGAAATTACTACACGCTTTCCAACGAGCGCATCCCGTTCCGGAAGGACAAGACGGAAGATGATCGCTTCTTTGTACTTACGCTGATTGCTATCGCAGAGGAATTGGAGGCGCGTCAAATCGGTAAGCAGGAACTCTACAATATCCAGCTGCCGGTAGGATTGCCGCCGGCACATTTTGGCGCCCAGGCAAAAAAGTTTACCGATTATTTCAAGAGAGATGGAATCGTGGAATTCGTGTACCGGGATAAGCCTTACGCCATCCGCATTACCGATGTGGTTTGCTACCCTCAGGCGTACGCGGCGGCGGCAACCATGCTTCACACGCTCATGGATGACCCGAAAGCGGTGGTGCTGGATATCGGCGGTTTCACGGCGGATTATCTTCTTTTGAAAAACGGAAAAGCTGATCTTACCTCCTGCGATTCGCTGGAAAACGGCGTGATTCTGCTCTACAATAAGATCAGGTCCAGAGGAAACTCGGAACTGGATCTGCTGCTGGATGAAAGCGATGTGGATGCAATTCTTGCTGGCAGGAAGACCTCGTATCCGGCTGAAGCCGTGCGCTTGGTGGAGCAGCTGGCACAGGAATTTGTAAACGACCTGTTCAGTACGCTCCGGGAGCGGATGCTGGATCTTCGCTACAGTAAGGTGGTCTTTGTGGGCGGCGGCGCGATCCTGTTGCGCCGGCAGATTGAAGCTTCTGGTAAGGTGGGGACGCCGCTGTTCGTCACGAACATCAATGCCAATGCGGCCGGTTTTGAATACCTCTATCGACTGGAAACGGCGGGTAGGTGATGGGTATGGCGGCCAAAAAGGAACGGGGGCGATTTTCTCTGCGGTTCAATATTGGCGATCCCGTACAGCGGGCTGCCGTTGAACTGTTGGAACTTCAGCCTCCTCATAGCAAATCCCAGTATATTGCCAACGCAATCACATACTATAATGCGAATTTTGCAGATGACCCACAGCCTTTGAAAGCGATGACTCCGGTCATTGACAGAGCCGCCATCGAAGCCATTGTACGTGAGATCATGCGGCAAGAGACAGGACAAACCGAAAAGCCTACTCCTGCCTCGGGCGTCTGCCGAATGGAAGAAGGGAAAGCGGCTTCGACATCAAATGTACAGGCGCAGAAGCCAGAGTATATACCGGAAGTGGGAGAAGCGCCGGAGATTGATGATGTGACCCGCAACCTGATAGCCAGTACAATGGCTGCATTCCGTAGATAATAAAGAAAGAGGTATAGGGGAGACAGATAAAGCCTCATCCTATACCTCTTTCTGTTCTTGAATGGCAGCAATATAACTGTCAATAATATCTTCCAGATGGCGGTACTGGCTGGGTGTCAATGAAGAAATCTTTTGATGAAGCAGGCGTGCATCGTCTTCTATGACCCGACCGCGCAGTAAATAGTCTGTGCTGATGTCCAATGCTTCACAGACATTCAGTATAGTTTCAGGCCGCATGGCTTTTGTTCCCAGTTCGGCAGTTGAAATAGTTTGCGGGGTTACATGTGCCATTTTAGCCAGAGTTTCTTGTGTTAATCTCAGTTGTTTGCGGCGATCCAGCATTCGCTGGCCCATCTCTTTTAATAATTTACCCATTGGCAGCCCTCCATGCTATAGCTATATTTTATCCGCCATAACACAAAAAATTAAGCGGCCATAGTTGAACTTATTCAGCCATAGCAGGTATAATGAGCTATATTACTGTACTATTGAAAAAGGAGGAAATGAGATGGACAAGTTTTATTCGTGTGCTGTTGTTAGTCAACGGCCTACGCAGTTTAAATTCAAATATCAAGAATATATGACTTCGTGCAAGCGTCTGAAGAAGCGGTTGCATGATGTTTTTATGGAACTGTATCGGCGTGGAGTATGTCGGTACTATGTCGGTGGAGCACTTGGTGTCGATCTATGGGCCGGTGAGATCCTGTTGGAAATGCGATGGCAGGAAG
>SCPN01000074.1_pt1 | contig 24504 bp, 25 predicted proteins | sample 6106831 | NCBI WGS metagenome assembly SCPN01 (sample SAMN10720447, study PRJNA508395) | human gut metagenome | isolation source: Participant 1, 0 month
TTGCTTCTTCGTTTCCAGTTACGTATTGCTCGTCACGCAGTAGTCCAGCGCGAGGCGTTCGGCTATTTGTCTGGTTTGTTCGTCCATAATTATATTTTTAATGGGTTGTTATTAAAGTGTAGTAATGTGCCAATAGGCTGCACAATGTTTAATTACACCGTAGCTCATAGGCATATCGGGACATCGTTACATTAGCACATTAAATATCATTTACTCGCTTTGATGGCTTTAATCACGGTGGAGGTGAATCCTTCATGTTCCAGCTCGTTGATTCCCTGATGGTAATTCCTCCGGGGGTATTACACCTTGTCAATCTCAACACTGGGGTGCGTGTCGTTGTTCAGAATCAGCTCAGCTGCCTTTCACGGATTGTGCCACCATGCGCATGCCGTCTTTGGGATAGATACCCATTTCAACGCCGGCCTGCATGGCTGCCTGGATATACCAAGCACGCGTAGGCGATGCGCAGAGTCATGGCAGTGGTTGCCGCAATCTTTTCTTCGAGGAATGAGCATGGCGAGTCCATCTGGTTGAAAATGTCCAGCATCAGTTGCTCCTGCTCCTTGGTGGCATTGCGGCTGGCGATGAGTGTCATGCTTTCCATCTCGCTGATGGCGGTATTGGGAATAAGACGGAACATGGTCATTTCTTTGTCTGCTACATGAGTGTGTCAGCTTTTCAAAGGAATGCCGGCTGCAACGGATATAAGAATCTGTGCCTTTTAGTTCCAGTTCATCACTGGCAAGCCATGGCAGGGCTGGCAAGATTATCATATCTGCACCGGCTGCCGCTTCCTGGTTGTCATTGGTCACTTAAGTGCGGGAATTCTGCCTTCAGCTTGTCCAGCTTGCCCTGGGTGGGGTTGGAACAATGATGTTACCGGCAGGGATGATTGTTCCTTTGCCAGCCCTCGGGCAATGGCTCCCCATATTTCCTGCACCGATAATTGCTGCTTTCATATCTTTGTTGTTAAAGAGTTGTTTTGCTGGCAAAGGTAGATAAATTTTCTACAAAACGACCGAGAGAATTATTCTGCTTTTCGGTCGTTTCTTTTGCTGGCTGATTATTTGTGTCAAATATTAAGTACTTTCTTGAAGCGTTCAAAGAATTCCTTTGCTTCATCCATCCGATGGGAGGCAGAGGCGGCAGCAGGCGAAATTACATTCGTACCGCTTACCGGTGAATACATGCTGCTCTTTCAGTAGTCTTAGGCGCAGTTCCTTGATGGGTTCTTCAAATTCCAGCCTATCATGAGTCCGCGTCCGCGAACGTCCTTGATTTGAGGAATTTCTTTAGTTCCGTTATCAGGAAGTTGCCGACTTGGGCCATTCTCTATCAGGTTTTCCTGCTCTATCACATCCAGCACGGCAGGGCGGCACTGCAAGCTAGGTGGTTTCCACCGAAAGTGGTTCAAGTTGCCCGTATACTGGTGTAAACATTGGGCTGATGAGTACGCCTGCCATCAGGAAACCATTGCCGATGCCTTTTACTACGGTGATGATGTCGGCTTTGATGCCGTTGTACTGATGGGCGAAGAACTTGCCGCTGCGTCCGTAGCCGCTTTGGATTTCATCGAGAATCAAGACCGTGTTGTATTCCGTACAAGTCTGGCGGAGAGCCTGCAGATTCGTCTGTCGGCAGTTGGATGCCGCCTACACCTTGTATATGCCTTCGATAATCACTGTGCAGACATCTCCTTTGGACAATTCGGCCTTCATGGCTTCGATGTCGTTCAACGGGAGGTAGGTGACGTGCCCGCAGTTGTTGATGGGGCGATGATTTTAGGATTGTTCGTTACTTCCACCGCCAGTGAGGGTACGTCCATGGAATGCTTTTGAGAAGGATATCACGGGTACGGCCATTGTAGAAGAGGCGAGTTTCAAGGCGTTTTCATTGGCTTCGGCACCGCTGTTGATGAGGAAGAATGAGTAGTCGTCATAGCCACAGACTTTTCCCAAGCGTTCTGCCACTTGCTGTTGCAGCTTGTTAATTACTGAGTTTGAGTAGAATCCTAACAGCAACTTGGTTACTCACCATCTCTACATAATGTGGATGTGCATGTCCGATTGAGATGACTGCATGGCCACCGTAGAGGTCGAGGTATTCGGTACCGTTCTCGTCCCATACATGGCAGCCTTTTCCTTTGACGATGTTGATGTCAAAGAGAGGGTATACGTCGAATAAATTCATTTTTTTTAGAATGCAGAAGGTTTCAACCGTAATCCTACGGTCTCTTCAGGTTAAACATTAAATTCATGTTGTGGACTGCTTGTCCGCTGGCACCTTTCAGGAGGTTGTCGATGCAGGAAATGATAAGCAGCTTGTCACCGTGCTTCTCAGATTGGATGGGGCATTTATTGGTATTCACCACTTGTTTCAGGTCAATGTTCTTTTCCACGACAAATGTAAAGGAATCTTTGGCGTAGTATTCTTCGTACATACGGATGATTTCTTCCAGAGCCACTTTGGTCTTTACTACGATGGTAGTGAAGATACCGCGCAGGAAGTCACGGTAGGGATAAAATCTATTTCTGCATCGAAACTGTTTTGCAGCTGGCGGAGTGATTGCTTGATTTCGGGCACGTGCTGGTGCTCGAAAGCTTTGTAAACCTCATGTTGTTACGCCAGCTGAAGTGGCTCGTGGCACCCGGTTTCCTCCGGCACCACCCTACTTCCGGTGATGGCATTCACCATGATGTCATCATTCAGCATCAAGTGCTAGCGAGCGGCAGCGGCTAATTGTATGCAGGTGGCAAAGCAGCCGGATTGGCTACATGCTTTGCCTTGCAGGTGGCGCGGCGGTTCAGTTCCGCAAGCCGTAAATGAAGTCGTGGTCAGGAGACTATGCGGTAGTAGTCCATGGAGAGGTCGATGATTCTCAACTCCTCCAGGCACGTTGTGGCTTTCGAGGAATTTTCTCGTGTCGCCATGGGCCGTACAGAAAAACAGCACGTCGATTTCTTCCAGCGGAAGCTGGTCGGTAAATACCAATTCTGTTTCACCGTACAGTCCTGCGTGTACATCAGTAATTTTGTTTCCGGCGTTGCTTGAACTGTTTATGAATACGATTTCCGCTTCCGGATGGTTGAGCAGTAAACGTATCAGTTCGCCTGCCGTGTATCCAGCTCCGCCGATGATTCCTACTTTAATCATTTCTATAATATCTATTGGATTCTTCTGGTATGATAATCAATAATATAATGTATATAATTACACCTGCAAAGCAGTAAAGACGGTAGCGAACATGCGGTTATTCGCACGTACTAAGATACGTCAAGTCCGAAAAGTTTGCCAGTCCTGCACATACACCGGAAAGCATTCTTCCGGTTCGGGGACGATGTCAGTTTCCGTTTCTTGTCCGTCATTTAGATTTTCTCGTCTTTGTGATTTGAATAATATGCACACAATTACCATTGGAGGATACTTTGATGAATCCCTTGGCATCTTCTGCCGTCCAGCTTTCTGCATTTCGCCGTATTCGCCGAACTTGTTTTCACAAGGTCGTCCTTGCTCTACCACGGTAGAGAAGCAGAGTGGGTGAAGCTCGAGGATAGCCGTACCGTTTACGTTGCGTTGCGAGGGATTCCAGCATGGCTTCGATGTCGCGCATTACCGGTTCCAGATATTGGCTTTCGTGCGGGAACATGCGTACCAGTTGGCTACCTGGTCCTTCCAGTATTGCAGTTTGCTCAAAGAAGTCATATTTCTCCGGAACTTGAAGGCGCCGATAATCAGCGTAAGGTGCGGCAGCTTCAAACCTCCGGCAGGGCATCCAGTGCCTTGCGCAGGGCCGCGATGTGGGCCGGGGTGGTGCCGCAGCAGCCGCCCAGGATGCGCACCCCCTCAGCGGCCAGCCGGGCCAGCTCGGAGGCAAAATAGTCCGGCTTTCCCCGGTACTGCACCTGGGTGCGGGTGACCACCGGATAGCCCGCGTTGGGCATGACCGACAGTGGGATGCCCACCTGTCCCAGCTGCTGCACCAGCGTGCGCATGGCACCCGGTGCCGACACACAGTTCAGGCCCACGGCATCCACAAGGCCGCTGTCCGCCATGCGGCGCACCAGCGCCCGGCAGTGCTGACCCTCGCGGGTGTAGCCGTCCGGCAGCACCGCAAAGGACACCTGCACAAAGGCATCCGGCACCGTCTCACGCAGAGCGCGCACGGCATCCAGAACACCGGTGTCGCTGCTCAGGGTCTCGAACAGGTAGTTCTTTGCCCCTAGGGCCGCAAACCGTCGCACCACCGCCGTGTACACCTGGGCCGCCGACAGATTACTCGGTGTCAGGGCGGGGAGACCAGATCGGCAAACACGGCGGCGTCCGTCCCGGCCGCTGCCTCTGCGGCCAGCTTCCAGCCTGCGTCGGCCAGTGCCTCCCACTCCGGGTCCTGAGCCGCCGCCATGCGGGGCAGGCCGAAGGTATTCGTCTTGATGGCATCGGCTCCCGCCGCCAGATAGGCGCGGTGGACCGCCCGGATGCCCTCCGGGTCCAGCCGGTTTGCCTGCTCACATTCCCGGCCGGGGGCTCCTTTATAATAGGTGCCCATACCGCCGTCGAACAGCAGCGGGCGTTTTTTCAGCAGCGTGCGTACATCGCTCATGGTGGTGGTTCTCCTTTTCCTACAAAAGCACTTGGCTTTCAGTTTAATGCAGAACGGGCGTCCGGTCAAGGGTTTTCTGCCCCGGCCGCTTGCAGGAACGCCGTTTTTGTGCTATCCTATGCATACTTTATGGAATGAGGGAGGGATGTGCCATGCGCCATGCCGGCACACAAGACATCGAAACGCCGCGGCTGCTCCTGCGCCGCCTGCTGCCGGAGGATGCGCCGCAGATGTACGCCAACTGGGCCAGCGACCCGGAGGTGACCCGCTATCTGCGCTGGGAGCCCCACAAAAGCCCCGCCGAAACCCGGGAGCTGCTGGCCGCGTGGGCACTGCTCTACCCCAACCCGGACTATTACCAGTGGGCCATGGTGGAAAAGGCCACCGGACAGGTGTTCGGCTCCATCAGCCTGTACAATTCCCTGCCGGGGGAGCCTCAGCAAAAGACTGAGTGGCCGGGGCTGGACCTGACCGACGGCGTCTGGGAGCCGGGCTACTGCATCGGCCGGAAGTGGTGGAACAAAGGCTTCACCACCGAGGCTCTCCGCGCCGTCGTGGCGTACTGGTTCACCCGCACGGACAGCCGCTGGCTGGCCTGCGGCCATGCCGCCGCCAACCCCGCCAGCGGCCGGGTGATGGAAAAAGCAGGCTTTGTGTACCACCACAACACGGTCTACCACAAATTCGACGGCACCCCGGTGGAATGCCGGAGCTATCTGCTGACGAGAAAAGCATTTGAGACAGCATAACTCCCCCAGTCATCGCTGCGCGATGCCAGCCCCCTCGGAGATGGGGCCTTTGGCGAAACCGGAACGTTTTCCTCTCTGTCAAAAGGCTCCCTCCCTGAGGGAGCTGGCGAGGAGCAGAGCGACGAGACTGAAGGAGTTTCCAAACAGAAAGGACTTATTTTGAGCGAACTTTACGATATTCTGACCGAGACCCCGCCCACCAAAGTGGTGCTGCTGGCGCTGGACCAGGGCCTGTGGGACTGTGAGCGCAGTCTGGCCGAGCTGGCCGCCTTGTGCGAGGCCAACCATATGGAAGCCGTGGCGCAGATCAGCCAGAAGCGCCAGACCCCGGAGACCGGCATCGTGCTGGGCAGCGGTAAGCTGGAGGAAGCCAGCCTTGCCGCGCAGGAGCTGGGGGCCGAATGCGCCGTGTTCGACGGCGAGCTGACCGGCAGCCAGATCCGCAACATCTCCACCGCGCTGGGCGGGCTGGAGGTCATCGACCGCACAACATGCTCATTCTGGAGATCTTCCGCAGCCGTGCGGTGACCAACGAGGGCAAACTGCAGACCGAGCTGGCTCTGCTGCGCTACCGCCTGCCCCGTCTGCAGGGCATGGGCGAGGCCCTGAGCCGTCAGGGCGGCGGCGGTGGCGGCGGCGGCGGTGCCCGCCGCGGTGCCGGTGAGACCAAGCTGGAACTGGACCGCCGCCATGTGCACGCCCGCATCGACGCGCTGGCCGAGAAGCTGGCCGAGATGGAAAAGCGCCGGGGCGAGAGCCGCAAGGCCCGCGCCAAGACCGGCATGCCGGTGGTGAGCCTGGTGGGCTACACCAACGTGGGCAAATCCAGCCTGATGAACGCCCTGTGCGGCCCCAGTGTGGCCGAAGCCGACATGCTGTTTGCCACCCTGGACCCCACCAGCCGCAAACTGGTGCTGCCCAGCGGCATGGCCGTGCTGCTGGTGGACACGGTCGGTTTCGTATCCCGCCTGCCCCACAATCTGGTGGAGGCCTTCAAGTCCACACTGGAAGAAGCCGCCTGGTCGGACGTCATCATCCGGGTGGCGGATGCCGGGGATGAGCAGCGCGAGGAACAGCTGGCTGTGACCGACGAGGTGCTGGACGGGCTGGACTGCACGGACATCCCCCGCCTGACCGTGTACAACAAGTGCGACAAGCCCAACACCCTGTCCTTTGACCCGGACATCCTGCTCACCAGCGCAAAGACTGGCTATGGGCTGGACACCCTGCTGCAGAAGCTGGACGAACTGCTCAGCGACCGGGTGCACACCATCCGGGTGCTGCTGCCCTACGACAAGCTGGGCCTTGCCGCCCCCATGCGGGAGCGTGGCAGCGTGCAGGTGGAAGAATACCGGGAAGATGGCCTGTATCTGGAGGGCATCGTCAAGACCGAGGATCTGCACTGCTTTGAAGGGTACCTCGTGTAAAAAATAAAAACCCCAACAAACACAAAACCCGCCTGGCAGCGGGTTTTGTGTATAGAAAGTAAGGAAGTATATAAAGTGGTGAATCTCAATTTCACAGCAGGCCTTTGTGCGGGGCGCTGCCTTGCATGATGTATTATACGCGTTTTTCTTTCTTGTCAAACCAATTTTTTTCATTTTACTTTAAAATTATGCTTTACTTTTCCCGCAAAACTTTATATAATTAACGCAAAGCGAAGCAAAGAAGCAAGGTTTTCAACCTTTGTGCGTTTGCGACAACAATAAAACTTTACTTTCAGAAATTTTATACAATCCAACATATTTCAAGAGCATCTCCCATGGACGATCTGGATCGAAAAATTCTTTCCCTGCTGGCCAAAACGCCCGCATGCCGGTCAAGGAGATCGCCGAGCAGGTCTCGCTGACCAGCCCGGCCGTGTCCAGCCGCATCCACAAACTGGAGACGGACGGCATCATCAGCGGCTACACCGTCACCCTGAACCGCCCGGCCGACCGCGTGTATGTGGACGCCCTCATCAGCCTGTCGGTGGCCCCCCAAGCAGGACGCCTTTCTGGAGCTACTGCAGAGACAGCAAGGAAGTGCTGCAGTGCTACCACGTCACCGGGGCCTATACCTTCCTAGTCAAGGTGAGCTGCGGCAGCATGCCCAGCTGGAACACCTGATCCTGCAGTTCAGAAGCTGGGCACCACCAGCACCCAGATCATCCTTTCCACCCCGGTGAATCACGGCGAGCTGGATGCGCTGATGCTGTGAGCCGTTCATAAAACTGTTACCATTTTCCTGCAATCCTCCGCGCGTCTGGTTCGTATATGGTATACCAGCCGCAAAACAGCGCACACTAGCCGTGCACTGCGGCGCAGCTCCGCCACACGAAGCACTGGATACGAAAGGACTACACGACTATGAAACGACTCATCGCCGCCCTGCTGGCAGGGCTGACCCTGTTTGCCCTTGTGGGCTGCTCCGCCGGCAGCAAGGCCGACTCCGCCGCCCCGAAGGATTATTCCCAGATCCTCCACGATGCCCGCACCGACGAGGAAAACGAATACGATATGATCTTCACCAAAGGCGAGGACGGCAAGTTCACCGCCATCGACGGCTACAGCGCCGAGTACGAGGCCGGCCAGCTGGACGATGAGGTGCGCAGCATCCTGCTGCCCCTGCTGAATCTGGAAGATGATATGTACACCGACCTTGCCGCCTCCATCTCTGCCATGATGGTGCGCAGCTATGCCGTGGCCATCGTCAAACCCGCCGAGGGCAAGACCGACGCCGTGAAGAGCGCACTGGAAGCCTATGTGACCAGCGAGCAGCAGTCCATGGAGCACTATCTGGAAGATCAGTACCAGATCGCCAAGGCCGCCACCGTCACCGTGGCCCCCACCGGCGAAGTGATCACTGGTGTGTGCCGAGAACCACGACACCCTGCTGGCCAACATCGAAAGGCACTGGCAGCGTAAGACCCATACAAATTTACCGCACTCCGCCGCGAGTGCGGTTTCTTTTTGCCCGCAACTGTGCTATACTGTTCCGGTAATCGTGCAGTTTTACAGGAGTAACCTTTATGTATAAAGCAACCATCGTCATCCCCAACATCAACGGCAAGGGCTGGCTCAAAGACTCCATCGAGTCGGTCTACGCCCAGACCGAGCAGAACTTCCAGCTCATCGTGGTGGACAACGGCTCCACCGACGAAAGTCTGGAACAGGCCCGCAGCTACTGCAGCCGGGCCAACTTCACCCTGATCGAAAACGGCACCAACACCGGCTTTTCCCACGCGGTGAATCAGGGCATCGCCATGGCCGAGAGCGAGTATGTGGTGCTGTTCAACAACGACGCCTTTGCGGAGCCCCAGTGGCTGGCCGAGCTCATCCGCACCGCCGAAACCGACCCCAAGATCTTTGCGGTGCAGAGCCTGATGATCCGCCACTTTGACCGGGAGCTGGCCGATGACGCCGGGGACTATGTGACCTGGATGGGCTTTGCCTGCAAGACCGGCGACGGCCGCCGTGTCAGCCGCTACACCAAACAAAAGCGTATCTTCTCGGCCTGCGGCGGGGCTGCGCTGTACCGCAAGCGCATTCTGGACGAGATCGGCACCTTTGACGAAAACTTTTTTGCCTACTTTGAGGATGTGGACCTGAGCTGGCGTGCCAACAACGCAGGTTACAAAAACGTGCTCTGTCCCACGGCAAAGTGCTACCACATCTGCGGAGCCAGCACCGGTGCCGTGCGGTACAACGCCTTCAAGAGCCAGCAGAGCGGCCGCAACAGCATTCTGCTGCCCCTCAAGAACGAGCCGCTGCTCATGCTGGTGCTCAACTTCATCCCGCTGGCCGCGGGCTACCTGCTCAAGTGCTATAAGTTCCACAAGCAGGGCTTTGGCGAGGCGTGGGACAAGGGCATGCACGAGGCCTTTGCCCTGCTGAAAGAGGGCAGGCTGGGCAAGCGCCCCTTCCGCTGGCGTGACCTGCCCCACTACCTCCTCATGGAACTGTGGATGATCTGGAACATGGTGCCCTACCTGTGGTACCGTCTGGTGGTCGTGCGGTTCGATCTGAAATAACTCCTTCCGTCACGGCTTACGCCGTGCCACCTCCCTCAGCGAGGGGGGCTTTCTCAAAAAAAGACACCCGGCTGTGATGTTTCACAGTCGGGTGTTCGTTTTTGCAGGTATTATGCGGCCGTGCTTGCAGCGCCGTTATCGGCGGCATCTGCTTCGGCTGCGGTACTGTCAGCAGCCGGCTCGTCCAGGCTCTGGGTGTCCGGCTCGGCAGCTGCGTCCGAAGCGGCATCGGAAGCCGCCTCCGAGGAACCGGCGGTGGCCAGGATGGCATCCTGCACATCGCTTTCGGCCATGGGCTGCGGCTGGCTGGCGGCCTCGGTGCTCGCCGTGCTGTCAGGCTTGGTCTCGCTCTCGGTCAGGCCGGTGAGATACCAACTGCCGCTCTGGCGCTCGAACAGGTAATCCATATACTTGGTGGGCGTGTCCGAGGACTGGTTGATGATGCTGTCATCGGTGCTGGAGGTGGGAATATAGCCCACGGTGACGTGCAGCTGGCCGCTGCGCTTGAACAGCTTGGTGACCACGGCGCGGTAATAGCCCACCGTACCGGTGACCGGGATCTTGTAGCACTGGCTGCTCTCGTCAAACTCGATGGTCATATCTTCCATCTCGAAGCTGCGGTGGGTCAGCTTGAAGCTGGGGCCCACCAGCCGGGCCAGATAGGCGTCCACTTCCACCGAGGGCAGCAGCAGCTGTTCGGTGTCGGGGTCGGTGTTGTAGTTATCGAAGCCGCCCTGCGTCTCCTGGATGTTGTAGATGCAGCCCCACACGGCAGCTTCCCGCAGGGTCAGGTCGTCGATGTTCTCGATGCCGTCAAAGGGCATGGGGTCAAACAGCACCAGACCCTCCAGCTTGTCCTCGTATTCCTGCTTCTGGGCGGTGTCATCGAACAGGTTGGCCACCAGTCCCACACCGGCCCGCAGCACGGTCACAAACCCCACCAGAACCAGGATCGTGATCAGCAGGCCCAGCGCCTGCCGCCCCCGGCGGCGCTGCAGCCGGGCGTGTTCTTCCGGGGTGATATAATGTTTTGTCATGGTTTTTTATCTCCCAAGGTTTTATTGCTGACTTTCAGTATACCACAGGGCAGCGCAGAGTGCAAAACCCTGCCCATGGTTTTTTTGTGAAAACCCCACTGCGCGGTTACTCCCAGTCCTTCCACACATCGGGCTGGTAGCCCACGGTGGCCTTGCGGCCGTTGCGCACGATGGGGGTGCGCAGCAGCTGCTGGTTCTCAAACAGCTTGTCCTCTTTCTGCCAGTCGATGAGCGCCTCCAGCAGTGCAAGGGTCTGCTTGTCCTTGGCGTTGGGGTTCACCATCTTTTCCCAGCCGCCCAGGGCGCGGGCCACATTGTCGAACTCGCCGCGGCTCATGCCCTTTTCCTTCAGGTCGATCATCTGGAATTTGATGCCCCGCTCCTTGAAATAGCGCTGGGCCTTTTTGGTATCAAAGCACTTTGTGGTGCCAAAAATCTGAATGTTCATCGGTCTCTGTCCTCCTGAGCTTCCATTATACCACAGCCGCCCGCAGGTGCCTAGCATATTTCGCACCAAAACCGCCCATACTGGCAGCAGACATCATCCGAAGGAGGCAGATTTTATGATTGCATTCGTTGACCCGGACCTGTGCATCGGCTGCACCCAGTGCGCCGGGCTGTGCCCCGCCGTATTCCGCATGGAGGGCGTGCTGGCCGTGGCCGAGCCCGGCCCCATCCCGCCGGAGGAAGTGCCCCAGGCGGTGGACGCCGCCAACGCCTGCCCGGTAAGCGCCATCCGCACCGAGGCGTGAAAAAGAAGCCGTTCTGTCGGGGCCGCCCCCGGTGGAACGGCTTCTTTTCCTTCTCATTCTTTTGTGCTATACTATAGGATGTGAAATTATGGAACGGAGGACTGTATGCTATGCGCTTACTGGTCATTGACGGCAACAGCATTGCCAACCGCGCCTTTTTTGGCATCAAGCTGCTGACCACCAAGGACGGCCGCTATACCAATGCGATCTACGGCTTTTTGAATATCCTGCTCTCCCTGCTCAAGGGTGCGAGGCCCGACGAGGTGGCTGTGGCCTTTGACCTGAAGGCCCCACCTTCCGCCACAAGATGTACGACGGCTACAAGGCCACCCGCCACGGCATGCCGGAGGAGCTGGCCCAGCAGATGCCGGTGCTCAAGGAGCTGCTGGCAGACCTGGGCTACCGCACCGTCACCGCCGAGGGCTGGGAGGCCGACGACATCCTGGGCACGCTGGCCGCTGCCTGCGCCGCCCGGCAGGATGACTGCTTCCTGGCCACCGGAGACCGCGACAGCCTGCAGCTGGTGAGCGACACCACCACGGTGCTGCTGGCCGCCACCGTGATGGGCCGCAGCAAGACCGTGACCATAGACGTGGACGCCATCCACGAAAAATACGGCATTGAGCCCAAACAGCTCATTGAGGTGAAGAGCCTGATGGGCGACACCTCCGACAACATCCCCGGCGTGAAGGGCATCGGCGAAAAGACCGCCCTGAGCCTGGTGCAGACCTTCGGCTCGCTGGAGGGCGTGTACGCCAACCTCGACGACAAGCGCATCAAGCCCAAGCAGCGGGAGCACCTCATGGAGGACAAGTCCATGGCCGAGCTGAGCCACACGCTGGGCACCATCCGCACCGATGCGCCCATCGACACGGCCGAGGGCAGCTACGCCGTGGGCGAGGGCAACAAGGCCGCCGCCGTGCGTCTGCTGCAGGAGCTGGAGATCCACTCGCTGATCCCGCGCTTCGGGCTGGACGGTGTGGCCCCGGAGGCCGCCCCGGAAGAGCAGGCCGCGGAGCTGCCGGAGGCAGAGCTTGCCGCCCTGCCCCTTGCCCCGTCCGGGCACTATCTGGTGGCCTCCCGCCCCGCCGTGATGGGCAAGCAGGGCACCCGCAACGTGATGCTGCAGCCGGAGAGCTGGTACGCCGTGCAGGACACCACCGTCTACCCGTTGGAGGACACCGACCTGCTCCGTCTGCTGGACAATACCGATGTCACGCTGGATGTGTTCAATTCGGCTCCCCTGTACGCCAGAGCCATGGCCGCAGGCGGCTGGGGCAGCAGCATCCGGTGGGACGGCAAGCTGGCCGCCTACCTGCTGGATGCCTCGGCGTCCAAGTATCAGGTGGGAGAGCTGGTGCCCAGCTACAAGGCCGCTGCGGCCTTCACCTGCGCCGACTACCCGGACGCCGGACGTCTGGCCGACCTGTTTGCCAAAATGAAGGCCGAGATCACCGCCTGCGGCGAGGATGCCCTGTACAACGACATTGAGTTCCCGCTGGCGCAGGTGCTGGCGGACATGACCCGCATCGGCGTGCTGGTGGACCGGGACGGCATCGAGCAGTTCGGCGTGCGGATGCGCACTGAGCTGGAACAGGTGCTGGCCCGCATCCACATGGAGACCGGCAGCACCAGCTTCAACCCCAACAGCCCCAAGCAGCTGGGCGAGATGCTGTTCGACACCATGGGCCTGCCCCACGGCAAAAAGACCCAGCGCGGCTGGTCCACCGACGCCGAAACGTTGGAGAGCCTGCGGGAGTACCCGCTGGTAGAGGACGTTTTGCAGTACCGCGCGTACCAGAAGCTGAACTCTACCTATGTGGAGGGCCTGCTCAAGGTCATCGGCGAAGATGGGCGCATCCACTCCACCTTCAACCAGACCGAGGCCCGCACCGGACGGCTCTCCTCCGACAACCCCAACCTGCAGAACATCCCCATCCGCACCGAGCTGGGCAGCCAGCTGCGGGCCTACTTCATCGCAAAGCCGGGCTGTGTGCTGGTGGACGCCGACTACAGCCAGATCGAGCTGCGCATCCTGGCCCACATCACCGGGGACGAACACATGCAGCAGGCCTTCCTGAACGGGGAGGACATCCACCGCAGCACCGCCGCCAAAATTTACGGCATCCCCCAGAGCGAGGTGACCCCCCGGCTGCGTTCCAGCGCCAAGGCCATCAACTTTGGCATCATGTACGGCAAGGGTGCCTACAGCCTGGCCAAGGACATCGGGGTGAGCGTCAAGGAAGCAGACGCCTTCCTCAAAAACTATCTGGCCGCCTTCCCCAATGTGAGCGGCTATATGGACAAGACCATCGCCGACGCCAAGGCGAACGGCTATGTGTCCACCCTGTTCGGCCGCCGCCGGGCGCTGCCGGAGCTGGCAAGCTCCAACTTCAACGTGCGTTCCAGCGGTGAGCGCATGGCCCGCAACACCCCCATTCAGGGCACGGCGGCCGACGTGATCAAGCTGGCCATGGTGCGGGTGTGGAAGCGCCTGCGGGACGAAAAAATGGAAAGCCGCCTGATCCTCACCGTCCACGACGAACTGATCGTGGAAGCCCCGGAAGCGGAAGCCGAAAAGGCTGCGCAGATCCTGCGGGAGGAGATGGAGGGCTGCGTGCAGTACGCCGTGCCCCTGAGCACCGATGTGCACGCAGGCAAAAACTGGCTGGAGGCCCATTGAACATGATCGTTTTAGGAATCGAATCCACCTGCGACGAGACCGCCGCAGCTTTGGTGGAGGACGGCCGGCATCTGCTGAGCAACGTCATCTCCACCAGCGTGAAAGAACAGGCGCTGTACGGCGGCGTGGTGCCGGAGATCGCCAGCCGCCGCCACTGTGAGTTCATCAGCGCCACCGTCAAAAAGGCCCTGCTGGACGTCGGCAAGACCATGGACGACGTGGACGCCGTGGCCGTCACCTTTGCGCCGGGCCTCATCGGCGCGGTGCTGGTGGGCGTGAACTTTGCCAAGGGGCTGGCCTACTCGGCGGGCAAGCCTCTGGTGCCGGTGCACCACCTGCGGGGCCACATTGCCGCCCTGTACCTGACCCACCCGGAGCTGAAGCCGCCGTTCCTTTGCCTGGTGGCCTCCGGCGGCAGCCACATCGTGGAGGTGCAGGACTACACCCACTACCATATTCTGGGCCACACGGTGGACGATGCCGCCGGAGAGCAGCGACAAGGTGGCCCGCACCCTGGGTCTGCCCTACCCCGGCGGGCCGAGTGTGGCCAACGCCGCCAAGACCGGCGACCCCAAGGCCTACCGCCTGCCGGTGCCCCATGTGGAGGGCAAGTATAACGTGAGCTTCTCCGGCCTGAAAACCGCCGTGCTCAACGAGGTGAACAAGGCCCAGATGAAGGGCGAGGCGGTCAACGTGCCGGACCTTGCCGCCAGCTTCCAGGAGCGCATTGCGGGCATCCTGGCCGAAAAACTGCTGCTGGCTGCCGCCGACACCGGTGCAAAGCAGGTGTGTCTGGCGGGCGGTGTGGCCGCAAACGGCCGTCTGCGCCAGCTGGTGAACGACGGTGCCCAGAAGCTGGGGGCCAAGGTCTACCTGCCGGAGCTGAAGTTCTGCGGCGACAACGGTGCCATGATCGCCGCACAGGGCTACTACCAGTACATCGCGGGCCACACCGCCGGGCTGGAGCTCAACGGCCTGCCCACCCTGCCCATTGATTACGAATAAAAATCAAAAAACCCTCTCAGGCGCTGCGCGCCAAACTCCTTCCGCCTCACTTCGTTCGGCACCTCCCTCTCAGAGGCTTTCGCGCGGCGATGAACCTTGCTGTAACACGATAAAGTTTCCCCTCTTGTCAAAGGTTTCCTCCTTGAGGGAGCTGGCACGGCGTGAGCCGTGACTGAGGGAGTTTTAGGAGGTACTCACCATGCCCGAAACCAATCCCATCCTGCAAAGCCTGTATGCCCGCAAGTCTGTGCGGGTGTTTGAAGAAAAAGCCATCCCGGCCGGAATGAAGCAGGCCATTCTGGAAGCTTCCGCGCAGGCCCCCTCTGCGGGCTGCCAGCAGCTGTACACCATTCTGGACATCACCGACCCGGCCCTGAAGGCCGCGCTGGCCGACAGCTGCGACCATCAGCCTTTCATTGCCAAGGCCCCGCTGGTGCTGGTGTTCTGCGCCGACTGCCGCAAGTGGTACGACGCCTACAAGGAAGCGGGCTGCACGCCCCGCACGCCGGGCGTGGGCGACCTGATGCTGGCTGTCACCGACACCGCCATTGCCGCCCAGAACGCCGTGGTGGCCGCCGAAAGCTTTGGCATCGGCTCGTGCTACATCGGCGATATCATGGAGAACTGCGACACCCAGCGCAGCCTGCTGCACCTGCCGGACTATGTGTTCCCAGCGGTGATGCTGGTGTTCGGCTGGCCCACCCAGCAGCAGAAGGACCGCCCGAAGCCCCAGCGCTGCGCCATGGAGCATATCGTACACGAAAACGGCTACCGCACCATGGACGGTGCCGAGCTGCGCGATGCCTTCGGCTACAAGGCCAGCACCTCCGGTTTTGATGCGTGGTGCACGGCCTTCCACAACCGCAAGTACGACTCCGGCTTTGCCCGCGAGATGAGCCGCTCGGTGGCGGAGTACTTAGAGCAGTACAAGTAACGCATAAAAAAGCAGGGAGCTTGTCCAGCCGGACAGGCTCCCTGCTTTTTTACTTGAAATATTCCTGTGCGCGCTGCGCGGCGTTGTTGATGCAGTCCCGCAGCTCGTCCAGCGTATCGAACTTCTTGCTGGGGCTCAGGTAGGCGTGGAACTCCACCACCGGGTCGGTGCCGTACAGGTCCCCGGAAAAGCCGGGGATGAAGGTCTCGCAGGTCACCTTGGTGGCATCGTCGTTCACGGTGGGGCGGCTGCCCAGACCGGTGGCCGAAGGATACCAGGTGCCGTTCACCAGCGTGCGGGTGATATAGATGCCGCTGCGGGGCATCTGGAAGCCCTGGGGGTACAGCTGGTTGATGGTGGGCACCCCCAGCGTGTGGCCCAGGCCCGCGCCGTGCTGCACCGCAAAGCGGATGGCGTAGGGCATGCCCAGCATGGCATTGGCCGCCGGGATGTCGCCGCCCTCCAGCGCGGTGCGGATGCGGGTGGAGGACACCGGCTTTTCCTCGAACTGTGCCATGGGCACCACCACCACTTCCACGCCCAGCGGAGCGCACAGCTTGCGCAGCAGCTCCGGCGTACCGGCGGCCTTGGCCCCGAAGGTGAAGTTCTCGCCGCAGAACAGGGCTTTTGCATGGCAGTTTTCCACGATGCTGCGCACGAACTGTTCTGGGCTGAGGCCCTTGATCTCCTCAAAGTCCGGCGTGAGGTAATACTCCACGCCCAGGCTGGCGATCAGCGCGTGCTTGTCCGCCGAGGACAGCAGGCGCTTGCCCTTCATTTTGTTGTCCACCGGCAGCCGGAAGGTAAACACCGCCGGGGCAGCCCCGTGGGCTCTGGCCCACTGCACCGCACCGTCGATGACGGCCCGGTGGCCGATGTGGATGCCGTCGAAGTAGCCCATGGCCACGGCGGTGCCCTGTGCGGGATCTGCCAGCGGCAGCGGGACGAACTGTGAAATGATCTGCATGGGTATTGGTTTCCTTTTTTCTTGTCAATTCCGTTCCACGAACAGTTTTTCCACCCGGAGCACGCCCCCGGTGATGTTGGCCAGCCCCAGGAACTGCCCGGCGGCATTGCGCACCCGGTAGCGGCCATCCGCCGCGGGGTAGCGGCTGGTGGGGCAGCCGTTGTACAGGTGCTGTTCCACCCAGGGCTCCACCACCAGCAGCGGCAGCGGGGTGAACACGCTTTCCACCGGCAGCATCAGCGCTTCCAGGGCCGCAGGCCCCTGCTCTTTCGCCGCAAGGATCTCTTCCAGCGTGTGGGCGTCGGCCTCGGTGTACAGCCCGGCGCAGGTGCGCCGCAGGGCGCTCATGGTGCCCTTCTGGCCCAGTGCGTCGGCAATGTCCTCCAGCAGGGTGCGGATGTAGGTGCCCTTGGAGCAGGTCACCTCCAGCACATATTCGTTTTCGGCGGGGCTGCCGCCGTAGGTGATGCTGTAGATCTCGATGGGGCGGGCCTTGCGCTCCACGGTCTTACCCTCGCGGGCCAGCTTGTAAAGGGGCTGGCCGCCCACCTTAACCGCCGAGTACATGGGCGGCACCTGCATCTGCTTGCCCACAAACTGCGGCAGCACGGCCCGCAGTTCCCGCTCCCCTGCCGTGACGGGGGCCGTTTCCAGCACCGTGCCGGTGATGTCGCCGGTATCGGTGCGCTGGCCCAGCCGCAGCACGGCGCGGTAAGCCTTGTCATGATCCAGCTGCAGGTCCACGGCCTTGCTGGCACCGCCGCAGAACACCGGCAGCACGCCGGTGGCCATGGGGTCCAGCGTGCCGCTGTGGCCCAGCTTGCGGGTGCCCAGCACGCCGCGCAGCTTTGCCACCACATCAAAACTGGTCCAGTCCATGGGCTTGTCCACGATCAGGATGCCCTGCATTTATGCGTCCTCCTGCGGTGCGTCCAGCTCGGCTTCCACCTCGGCCAGGATCGCATTCTTGGCGTTTTCCAGATTGCCCAGCAGCTCGCATCCGGCAGCGCGGTTGTGGCCGCCGCCGCCCAGACGCCGCGCAATGGCGCAAGCGTCCACGCCCTTGGCGGTGCGCACGCTGATGCGGTAGCTGCCGCCGGGCTGCTGACGCAGGGTCAGGCCCACCTTCACGCCCTCGATGCTGATCGGCAGGCTGGTCAGCTCTTCCAGGTCTGCCGGGTCCACGCCGGTCTGCTCGATCTCATCCCGGGTGAGGTAGATCAGGGCGCAGCGGCCGTCCAGATAGTATTCCAGATGGTTGCGGGCGATGCGCTCGGCCTCCATCAATACATTTCCATTCCTATTTTACGACACACTAATCCCCTTGCTATCCCTATACCCATAGTATATTATCAATACATTTTATTCCCTATTTTTATTAGTTATTATAGCCTGTCCGGGCGGCTCTTGCAAGGCCCTGACAGGCTTCTTTACAACTCCATACCGCCCCAGGTGGCCCCGTTCCTGCTCTCTTTTCCGGCTGCTGCACCTCTGGCACAGGTAGTGCAGCTCCTGCGCCTTTTTCGACCAGGGGCTGAACTGCTCCGGTAAGTGCCGATCCAGAAAGTCCAGCACCGCCCCGATCCCTTCCTGAGCCGCGCTGAAATCCTGCGCTCCCAGCTCAAATCTTTTCCAGATATTCTGACCTGCACTTTGCTGCCGGTTTCATTTTCGCCGCTGTTGCTTCCGGGCTTCCATCGTTTTTCTATCGAAGGAATACTTCTTCTGGCTGCTGTGGTTTTCGCCTTCAGCTCCCCGTACTTCTGTTCTGCCGCCGCGCCCCCGGATCACGGCCTCCTTCAGCTCTTTTATCTGCTCCACTGTCACGCCTTTAACGGCCCCTGTCAGCGTCTTCCGGCTGTATCGCGTCCAGATCGGCTTGACCTTCCACCGCTTTCAGTAGCTTCACATTTCCTTGCAGGGTCTCTTCTCTGCTTTTCCAGGGCCGCTGATCCCCTGCCTGCTGCTGTCACCTGTTCCTGGATAGCTTCAAGCCGCTGGCCGCTGCTCTGTACCTGGTAGCTCCATATGAGGGCGGCCACCGCCCAGGCTGATAATCTCAAACTCGTGAGCTCCAATTTCCGTTAGACTTCTTTCTCCCGTTCCATCCAGGCTTTCCATTCCGTCTGCTTCCGACCCAGCCCTCAAATCCCTGCTGCTTTAACGCCTGTTTCATTGATACCAGCGCTGAGAGGCCCTGGCTCTGCCCGTTGCCACAGGCACGAAGTCCACATGGAGGTGGGCGTGGCCTCGTCCATGCAGCACCATATTAAACACCCGAAGATGAGGGTTGCGCTCCTGGAAGGACTCTGCAAACTTTGAGAGCTGCTGCCGCCCGTTCCTCTCCAGGGGAGCTGCATCCGCAGTCCGTCAAGTTGCCGATCCGAAAGATAGCCTCGTGAAATAGCTTCTCCCGCTTGCTCTGCCGGATATGCCTCATAGTAGTCTGGTATCTTGTCCCTGGTCTTTTCTTTTTAGCATTGTAGGCGGCCAGGGCTTCATCGAAAGCTCGTGGTACACCTTTTCAAATCCTCGCGTGCAAGGTGACATTCTGCCCCGACCTGCTTCGGTCTACATTCGCTGAAAAGCTCCTGTTGTTGTGCCGGATACTTCCCCGGCCCGTCATTCCCGAAATAGTTGTGCCTATAAAATCACCCATCCCTTTCCTACAAAAGCCTATATCCTACTACTCCTATTTTACCATAACTGGCTGCAGGCCACAACCTCTTTGTTATTTCTTATGATCGTAAAGCATCTTTACACCGCCGCCCCCGCTGGGGCGTCAGTATGAGCAGTCAGGCTCCCGCGGGATTGCCAGAGCTGGACTTCTGGCCCCGCTGCCTCCGGACAGTTCTCCAAAAATGCAGCAATATTCCTCGTTTCTATTGCCATAATGCCCAAAATTATTTATAATGGCAGTAGAAAATTTCCTGCTTTGATGAACAAGAGAGGTGGTTCCAATGGGCCAGAAAATCAAGTTTCACTGAAAATTCAAGACTAACTTGTCAAAAGAAGGAGGTTTTACATGAAGAAATTTTATCTCTGCTCCTGACTCTCTTGTGTGTCTTTGTGATTTACCATTCCCGCTTTTGCGGCTGAAAACACGAGCGATTCTTCATTTGAAAACGATGTAATATTCGCAGAAGTTTCCGATGGCTCCATCCAAGAATATTCTGCATCCAACATAATCGTTATGACCCCAGATCAAGTTCTGGAGCTTGGAACCGAAATTCCATCTATTGTTGAAACCAGCAAAATGGTTTATATCAATGGCGAAATTGATTCAGCTTCGCTATCGTCTTGCGGCATTGATGTTACTGTTACCAGCGTAAACCATAATGAACAATACAATCCGAATGTGGCACCGCCCCTCGTTTATCAAAATGGTGAGATTCTGCTGAATGAAATATCTATTCTCGCTGAAAATCCTATCTCCATTATGAGCGAGCGGATCTAACAAGCTGGTTTATGATAGCATCGAAACCGCTCTCAACACAGATTATTCTGACCCCAGGGCGTTCTTCGTTATCCTGATGGTTATCAGCATCGTGCAAACAAGAGTGCTACCGTATACGATACCTCTAACAACAATATTGGGTCTATTTCCCTTTGTTGATTACTTCTATGAAAAGGGACAATGGACTGACGGATATTTGTTCGATACTGTTTGCCGAGCAACTTCTTGCCCTAAGAATGGCTATAAATGCACCAAATTCTATGTGTCCCTTTGGTGTCAACGATTCCATTTCTGCCTCACGAAATTATCGATCAAACCCGAATTGGTTCCAATGGCTCTAGTACAACCTTACAGTCTGGAACTGAGTGGGTCTTAAAGAGGGTATTTCTGGTGGTGGTTCTACATCCTGGTCATACGATGTTGATGCACAAGATGTGCAAAATGCTTTTTCTGAAACCGATGTGAAAACCTGGCGTTTCTCCCAAATCCGCAGCTAATGGGGATGCTTGGATGGAAGAACCCGGTATCCGTAGCGTTTCTACTTCCAAACTAACTGTTTTACAAGAACTACCTTGAAGTGTCCGTTTACGACAATTTTCGACATTGAACTTAAAGAAAATACTTTGGATTATTCCATCTACTTTACTTTACTTTTACGGTTCATAGTTAATAAAAAGCAGGCTGCATATAGCCTGCTTTTTCATTTTTCATTTTCTACTACCAACCTAATAACAACCTGCTCCAAGCACAGCAGAAAGAAACCTATAGCTTCTATTCCATCATCATAAGCAGATACTCCAACAAGCAGCTTAAAGACAAAAAAGATTAACACAAAGATACAAACTGAGATTAAGCCACTTTATATTCATCTTTCATAAAGCTAACCTCCCGATGATAATTGACCCATCAAACTCTTACTTTATTCTACCACTTTTTCACTAGCGCTTCTACCTATGTCCACCAGCTCTTTACCCTTTCTATTTTCCAAACAACCGGCTCCACCAACTCTTAGGCTGCCTGGCTGCTGAGTCTGTCTTGATGATGGTATCGGCTCTGGCTCCCGCCAGATCAGCAGCACCACCGCCCCCATCCATAAGCTGCGGTGACATTTGGGCAAGCTGTAATTTTGGGCCTGGTCCGCTAATACCGCTATTTTTCCGCTTGCTTCATTGTGCTGCGCCTTTGACAGCTCCATTTTGCAAGGCTGCTATCTGCTCATTTTTGCTTGCAACTCCATTTTCATTCTCTAAGCATAAGCGTATTTTGACCGTCAACCTCTACCGTTTTTTCATCCGATCTGGTTGGCGGTAACTGGTTGCCAGTGGTTGACACTTCGCCCCCAGAAAACGCCTGTTTTATCAGCTTTTCACCATCAACCGATACCATCAACCTACCTGTCAACCGTTGCTGCGGAACCCTGTAAACTGGTTGACAGGGTTCACGCTTAATTTTTGAAAACAGCTTGCTTTGATACCCCTATCTCGTCCGCTATCTGCCGGATCGTTTTCATACTTTCACGAACAGGCCTATTGGGACACACGCCCTCAAACCCAGGCGTGGATATGTACCAGCAGCGGGGCCTGTCGGCTCCTGTACTACTTCAAGGGTAATCTCGTGCCAGCCATCAGGGAAACAAGGCGGTAAAACCCTGCCCCGCGTATGCCATACCTTCCAGGAGCAGCTGAGGGTGCGGATCATCGTCTGCCAGATCGGGGAGCTCGCAACTGCGCTGATCCTCTTTATCCCAGCTCATAGACCTTTCCTCCTTCCCTAAAATAAATCGCTATGCGATCCCGTCCGGGTGAGATATAAAATCAGCTCCGTCCCCGTCCACTTCTGTAGATCAGCAACCAACTGGCGTAATGTGGCACCTACGACACCCCGCATAGTCCCTGGAAAGTTGGTGATCCCTGTTTTCTCCGGCAACGGCTCCCCGCAGCCAGTTTTTAATAATATCGGTCAGCAAAGAAATATCAAAGCCGCGCTTTTCACGCGCTTCCAAACCTTCTGAAACTTTGTGGTTGGTCTTATGTTATACATCGGCAAGCAGCTCCTCCATCATCTGATCGACATTGAATAGGTCTGCCAAGGCTCGGATCGGCCTTCATCTCTCTTTACTTTTGATTGTTTCTGACGGTTTCAGCGTTCGGTACATCACCGCTGATTTCAAATGGTATTCTATACTCCCCTCACAGCCTTACGCGCAAAACATTGAACGCCGCGTCATTCCCATATCAGCACAGAACGCCTCAAACTGCCGCTTCAAGTCTACGTCCATACGAATGTTAATATTTGTATTTGCCATAGGTAGCAACTCCTTTCACTCTTATTATATCCATTGTATAACTTTTATTTACAATGTCAATATATATTCCTGGCCGTTTACCCAAGCACTGGCCCTTAAACTTCTACCCTGGTATGTTCGCATTTAGAGGGCAAAAGCCTTGATTTATGGCTTCCGGGCGCAGTAGAGGGGCCGGTATTTTACCCTCGGAGGGCTGAAAACGGCTTCTAAAGCGTAACAGGCCTTCTGGCCTTATTCCTGGCCCCATCGTAGCGCGTCCAGGAGCCAATCGCTCAACTCCTGGAAGGGGACACCGCACCGTTATATGCCCATTTTCAAAGGCGCTGGCGGCGGGCAATCCCACCACTTTACGGACGGTTTTCGATCAAGGCCAGTTTCCGGTGATAGTCGGCCTTGCGTCCTCCGTGCTGCTGCCGCCATTCATAAACCTGCGCCTGGGCTGTTCCGCTGCCTTTGGCCGCCCATTCCCTTCCAATCTGTACCCATTGTCCTTATCGTTAATCTCCTGATTGCTCTCGCGCCCTCCAAATGTACTGGCTGTTTGCGCCAGTTCCGCTTATTGACAGGTATAGTCAGGCCGGAGAGCTTCGCTATATCGTCCCTGGGAATGTCACATAGTCCAAGTTGAACATCTCAAGGGCGCACACCACATCATCTTTGTAAAACGGTTTATATCCTCCACGCTCATATCATCGTAGGGCCGGAGCAGCGCGAAAGCGTCCTGGCGCAGCTCGTCCTCGTCTATCCTGCATTTCTTCGCATAAATCGCCAGCGTCATAATGCCATAGAAACGATGGCCCACCCGGATTTCATCGGCGATCCGGTGCAGCCACCAGTCGTAAAGATCACGCTTGACTGTCCAGCGGCCCCGCCGCTCCTTCTTGATGATCCGCCGCTCATACCAATCCGGTACTTCGCCCCTCGGCCAGCGACAGGCGGCTCTTTCCTCATAAGCCCCCTGCCGCTGCTGTTCCCGTTGCTGTCCGGGATATAATCAAGCAGCCGCGCTAGCTCCACTGGCCCGCCGAGCCGGAACGCCCTCACAGGTACTCCACGCCCCAGCTTCTGAGCCAGAGTTGACCACCCGAAAGCCCTGCAAAACTCCCTGCATTTTGCGGCTCCTTGATGGTGGAGGTAAACCTATTCCAAATCTGCCGGGTGAGGGAATATTTCAGCTCTTTCAAGCATTTCTGGTTGTACGGGGTACATAGGCACCGGCTCTTTCAGCACATAATACAGGTGAAGCCCTGTCCTGCTGTTTACAACAAAGGTTGCCTGGGGCAGAATATCCTTGTTCATCGCAGCGGTGTCCTGAGCTGGGGTATACCCACCCTAATCCAAGCCAAAGACCAGGCATAGAGATGTGGCATTTTTGCCGCACCGCCGCCGTCCAAAATAGGAGATCGGGGACATAATCGTGAAATCGGTGTCTCTGTGCTCCTGCAGCTCGTCCAGCTTCGTCAGTGACGGTACATCGCTTCTTCGCTTTACTCGTCCCTCGATTCAGGGCAATCCTGGCTGCCTTGTCAACCTCACTTTTGCCACTGTCACCAAGTGATCCTGTTTCCCTTCCTGTCCTCAAAATGGCCCTTCCTCCTGAAAGATCCCTTCCGGGAAGATCCTCACGATAAAACTCCATAATACGGCTCCACCGGCTCTAAAACTCTCTAAATGCTCGTTCTTTCCCCTGTAAGTTCCCTGCAGCCGTTCCAGTGCTACTTTGCTGATCCGCCATTCCCACCTCTTTCGTACATTCTTAGAAACCCATAGGGGAAAAGGGGAGCTAAAGAGCGGCCCCTTCGGGGGCCCAGAGAAAGTCACCTCCCCTTTTTTCGTTGGGGCATGGAATGATGGAAAACCTTTCAGTGTTTACTACATTCCTACACCCTGCCGCTCACCCCCATAACCCCTCCGACTTCTCCCCTGTCCGAGAGAAAATATTTTTATTTATTTATCCCTTGGCCTAAAGGCCATAGAGCAATACGTAAATCGAACAAGCACAA
>SCPN01001654.1_pt1 | contig 24484 bp, 36 predicted proteins | sample 6106831 | NCBI WGS metagenome assembly SCPN01 (sample SAMN10720447, study PRJNA508395) | human gut metagenome | isolation source: Participant 1, 0 month
ATCCATCTTGCGGACTTCTCCGATCTTCTCATTCAGATAAGCGGCAACCTGTCTTAAATACGCTTCATCTTCCGTACCGCCCAATGTAAAAACAGTTCCATCTATAAAAACTTCCGTATAATTTTTCTGTTCCATGAAATTTCCTTATAAATAATATAATTTTAATACTGTATACATCTTTAACATATTCCCACCGTATCAACAAGAGTGTTTCCCACAGTTTCTCATTTTGTGTTTCTGGAAAATATGTTGTGTCTTCACAAAATCCGGAGAACTCTGCTTCTATCATCGTGCATCAATTCTCCGGATTTTTTTTTTGTTTCCTTTTGTTTTTACATGGATTGCCCGTCATATGGAATATCCAGATGCCGGTAAGCCAGCCGGTGTTGCACCCTTCCGCGTGTGCGTACGGTTTAAGAACCCATTCATCAGAAGATATGGCTCATACACATCCTCCAGCTGTTCCAGCATCTTCGCCGAGCGCCGCTGCCAGGGTTTCCAGACCAACCGGGCCGCCGCCGAATTTCGATCATCAGTGAGAAGAATACCTGGCCACATATTATCAAGGCCGACCTTTGTCCATCATCCAGGAATGTCCAGCGCAAAGTCCGCAACCTGCTTGGTGATGACTCCGTCGTATTTGACCTGAGCAAAGTCCCGCACCCGTTTGAGTAACGGGCCTGTTGTGACGTGGCAGCCTGCGAACGCCTTGCAATCTCTCTGCCGCGCCCTCCGGCTCAATGCCGATGCTGCAAGCACCTCTGCAGACCGCTCTTACAATGATCTGCAGTTCCTGGCGTGTAAAATTCCGCCTTTGTAGCTCACGCCAAAACGGTCACGCAACGGAGCCGTCAGAAGACCGGCTCTGGTCGTTGCTCCGACCAGAGTGAAATGCGGCAGATCCAGGCGGATGGAACGGGCCGAAGATTCCTTGCCCAGCATGATGTCAATGGCAAAATCCTCCATAGCCGGGTAAAGCACCTCCTCCACCCGGATTTGTTCAGGCGGTGGATCTCGTCCACAAACAGGACATCGCCCTCCCTGAGATTATTCAGAATTGCAGCCATCTCTCCCGGCTTCTCGATGGCCGGACCGGAAGTCACCTTCATGTGTACACCCATCTCATTGGCAATGATGCCGGAAAGCGTGGTCTTGCCCAGTCCCGGCGGGCCGTAAAACAGCACATGATCCAGCGACTCTCCACGCGCTTTTGCCGCATCTATGTATACTTTTAAATTGTTTTTGATCTTTTCCTGACCGATATACTCGGCTAACATCTGGGGGCGGAGATTTGGTTCAATAACCTTGTCCTCTTCTGTCACCTCAGTGGTAATGATCCGTCGTTCCATTTTGTACTCCAATTATCTTCTATATCAGAATGCCAGAAATTTCAGTGATGCCTTCAGCACCGCTTCCGAATTCATATCTTCCGTGATGGTTACCTGACGCACTGCCTTTGTAGCTTCTGTCGGAGAATAGCCCAGGGCAACCAGTGCTTCAATTGCCTCTTTTCCTGCGCCGTCCACACCGGAAGCTGCTGCTGTAACCGCCACCTCCGTCTGACCGCCCGCGAACTGCAGCGGCAGTACCTCGTCCATGCTGATCTTGTCTTTCAGATCCAGGATCACGCGCTTGGCTGTCTTCGGACCGATTCCCGGCGCTTTTGCGATGGCCTTGGAATCTTCCGCTATGATGGCCATGCGAAGATCATCCGGGCTAAGGGAAGAAAGAATCCCCAAAGCTGCCTTGGGGCCAATGCCGGTCACACCAAGAAGCTGATTAAACATCTTCAGATCCTGACGGCTGAAAAAGCCGTACAGCGTCATGGAATCTTCCTTCACCTGAAAGGAAGTGTAAACCTTAATCTGCTCACCCACATGCGGAAGCCGGTCCAGAACCGACAGCGGAACATGAATGTTCCAACCCAATGCCGCCCGACTCCACCACAATGGTATCTTCCCAGTATTCTTCCAACGTTCCTTTTATATATGAAAACAAATTTCTGTCCTGACCTTCCTGATTCTTGTCTGCATCGTGTTTCGCTTTTCTCATTCTAACATACGGACTGTTTGGATGCAAGATAAATATCGAACAGACATTCTGTTTTCTAATATCAGGGACTCTCCCAAAGACGATCCGGATCAGGCTCTTTTCCAGCATCATGGTCCGGTTCCATGGATCAAAATCACGCCCTCAATTTTCCGGTACTGTCAGTGCAGTTCTGAAAATCTGTTCCAGATCCGCCAGAAACGTAGACTTCACCTGATCCCCGCCACGCAGTTCCTCGTCGCTGGTGAACGCTACCCACCAGGCCTTTCCGTCCCCTGGTTTTCACTGCCTGGATCTGCATCGAGCTGTCGGATTTGCAGTCTGTTCCTGGCGGCATGTCCACCGCAAGGGATGACCTGCCCTTTTCCCGCATCCGGCTTCGAACCACAGTCAGCGCATGCGCCAGCAGTTCCTCACCTGGCTCCTGCTGCAAAGCCGCGATGGCCTCCTCGATTATTTCATTGCCGATCAGACCGTCATCTTTGTTTTGTATTCTCTGATGTATGCATGCTTTGTCTCTCCTATTAGATAATAATTCCTCCAGATGATCGCACTCATGCTGAATGATCTGGGCTGTCCAGCCCTGAACTTCTTGATGCTGCTTCTTGAGTTCATATCCTCGTACTCCACCTCAATCTCCTAACGGTTTATTTTCCGGACTCCGATCAGGGAGAGACAGCCCTCCTCTGTCTCAAAAGCGCCTGACTTTTCACAATAACCGGATTAAACATCGCCACATTCATAAATCCCATATTCACAGCGATAATGTTCTTCCGCACCCCGATCATATTCGCCGCCATACCAACGCACTCAGACTCATGAGCTTTTAAGGTGTCCAAGAGGTCAAGGGCAACCTGGCGGTCTGCTCTGGGTTGCAGGGAGGTTTTTGTTTTAGAAATGCGATGTCACGCATGATTGGTTGTAATCATAAATTTTATCTCCATTCTTTCCATAGATTCCGGTACTTTATCGGCACTTTCCGGCACTTCATTAAGGTCATTGCATATCTCTATTGGGGTCATTAAGCTCATCATTGGGGCATTAAGCCTTTCTGACCATAATAAATGCTTGACAACAGCCCTTTCACCAGTGCACTTATTCTAATTTATATATTTCTGTATAAGTTCCAAATTACATACAATCAGGTCAGATTGGCCAGTGATCTCATAACCAGATCAATATCCTGATTTTCCAGTTCCTGAATGATATGCAGATATGTTTTCTGTGTTGTGGTCATGCTTGCGTGTCCGAGTCTTCTGGCTACGCTTCCAATGGATACGCCTGCAAAAAGAAGAATCGAAGCATGCGTATGACGCAGTCCGTGAACCGAAATGGTGGATATCTGCAGTTTTTTGCAGTATCGTTCCAAAATTCCATTGACCGTGGAATTATAAATAGGCTCATATTCTTCCTGCTTCTTCACAAAAATTGGCTCCTCTGGCGGGAGATTTTTGGTCAGCTCCGCAAACTGCATAACCGTCTGCCAGTCGATCTGAATTTTCCGTACAGATGACTTGTTTTTTGTTGGAAGGAAGCCACCGTTTCCCTTATAATTCCACGTTTTGCTGATTGATAATGTCTGATGCGCGAAGTCAAAATCCTTCGGTGTAAGCGCAGCGCCTCAGAAAAACGCATTCCGGTTTTTGCCACAAGTAAGATAAACCAGTCCCAGTTCACTTCTTTTCCAAGATCCAGGCTTTTTAAAAGTGTATGCAATTCAAACTGATTCAGATATTTGATTTTCTTTTCTGCTGGTGTCTTTCCCTTAATAATCACTTTCCGGGTTGGATCCCGGTCAATCAGGCCTTCGTCTACAGCGTCCAGAATCGCGCCCTTTAACTGATGATGAAAATCCATGGTTGTCTGTCTCTCATGATGCTGCGCATAGTCATTGATCAGCTGCTGATATGTAATTCTTGTCATATTGCATAACTGCAATTCCGGAACCAGCTTTTTCAGCCATGCCTGCGTCATTTTATATTTTGCAAGCGTTACCTCACGAATCGCCCCTTCTTTGTATACCTGAACCCACTGGGCATAATAATCAACAAATAAAGCCGTTGCTTTTGTTTCATCGAGCATAAGATAAACCTCCTGTTTTCTCACACTGATGAAGGGCTCCTACTCCTTTGCAGATTCTTTCTTCCAGTTTTCCGGCTCCGGAATATCCATTCCACCTTCCAGTAAAAACTGGGTGAGCATTGAATCCACACGATTGTTCACCCGAAACATAGGCATTTTCTTTCCTTCCACCGCAGTAAAATACTCCTGTGCCTGTTCCTTTACCACGGTTGCCTTTAACGCATCAAACCGTCCGTAGTCATTGATATTTTCTTTTGTGATATTCAGCTTTAACAATTCGCGGATTATTTCTTCCGAGCATCCGAAATACCGACAAAGCCGACGGATCTGTTCCGTTTTCTCGTTATTCGAATACATGACAATGTAATCCTGCAGTGTATATCCAGGACGCAATGATACATCTCCGGTCTGTACATCATGTAAAAATAAGTTTGCAAACTTCTGATCTTCCTGGGATAAAAAAGCAAAGGATTTATGTAATTCTTCCAGTGTCTGATCCAAAACCTCCTGAGGGACGCCCGGCTGTTCCAGCTGCTTCATCCACTTTTCGAAACGGGAATTCATATAGTTATAGTCGATCATTCCCGTATTCTGCTCCGTCAGATATGGATCAATCGAAAATGTGATCTCCTCCCCATCTTCTCCATTTTCCCCCGGCTTTCTGAGTTCCCGGTATCTCTGGTGGAGAATCTTATAGGTATTCTCTGACAGCTTCACAGGAATTGTTTCTACAACCGTTCCATCTTCCGAAACCCGGTTATACTCCGTTTTCTCCCACACAAATCCCTGAATCTGCGCTGCCTGATAATAGGTGGAAAACTCGCGGAACAATTTGGCAAATTTCGCCTTTATTTCCGGCTCCTCCGGCAGCCGGTCCAGTTCCACAATACCGGCATTCCGAAACAATTCCATCATATCCTGCCCGGTCACATTCATATGTTCAATGTTATCCGGCAGATGATCCGCAAACAAACCCATCGGCCTGTCTCCAGAATACAATTTTACCGCATCCTCAATGTTGCGTTTCATCGTATGCGGCATCCGGTAATAGCGGATAGAACCAAACGGTTTCTCATTGATATTATACAGGCGATTGGTTCTGGAAAATGCCTGTATCAGGTTCTGATTCAAACAGAATCTTATCCATATAAAGGGTGTTCACCCACTTGGAGTCAAAGCCCGTCAGCATCTGATTTACCACAATCAGGAGGTCTAGCTGCTGCTCAGGTTTCAGTCTTTCATATGGCTTCTTATGCGCCAGACGAGCCGCTACATCCTTCTTAAACTTTGCGTATCCGCCGATATCAAACTGCTGGTCATACAGGTTATTGTAATCCTCCAGCATCTCTTTCAGGCCGTCTTCTTTATCCAGAGAGCGCTGCCCGCCCTCATTGTCAATCGTCGGATCAAACAATCCCGTCACGCGCAATTTCGGATTCTTTTTCCGAAACTTCTTATAGTAGCGCACTGCTTCCGGAATACTGCTTACCGCAAAAATTCCATGAAATTTATTATTTCTGCTCAGTGTCAGCCAATTCTCAACGATATCGTCTACAACTGCATCCTGATAAGAATCAGATTCATACAACTCCTTGGAATAATAGTCCTCAATGCCCTTCTGGTAAGTACCATCTTCCTGCTTCACACCGGCCATCGGCACTTCCTGTTCGGACATAAAACGGAAGTATATCTTGCTCTTTTTTTCATCCGCAACAGCTTCTTCCACGGAGGCTGCATCTGCCTGCCGCAAAGCAATTTTCTGTCTTAATGTCTTGTCCTGAAACACCATCACCATAGTCGGATCGAACCCCAGCACATTTTTATCCCGGATTCCATCCGCAATGCTGTAGCGGTGCAGTTCATTGCCGAAAATGTCAGCCGTTGTACTCAGCTTCTTTCCATTTTCATCAAACACCGGTGTACCTGTAAATCCGAAAAACAGCGCATTCGGGAAAGTATTTTTAATCGCCGTCAGCATTTCTCCAAAGGTCGAACGATGACATTCGTCCAAAATAAAGACCACCCGTTTGGAACGTATGGTTTCCAGATCTTTTGCCCGCATCTTTCCTGCTGCATCCTCACGAATATTGCTCATTTTCTGGATAGAGGAAACGATCAACGTATCTTTCGGGTCTGTACTGGTTAATTTTCCAATTAACGCAATCGTATCTTCCGTATCCTGCACTTCATCCGGGTGATCCGCAAAAGCCCGATACTCTTTCAACGACTGGGTACCCGCTCAATACGGTCCATCAAAACACAACTTTATCAGCGGTTCTGCCTGCGCGATGAGCTGTGCCGATTTAAAAGAAGTCATGGTCTTTCCTGAACCCGTTGTATGCCAGATGTAACCGCCCAGCTGTTCCACATTGGACCAGTCCTGCGTAGCCGTGCGGTCCGAAATTTTATTCGCCGCATAATACTGATAACTGCGCATTACTTTCAAGACACCATCTGCCGAATCCGCAACGGTATAAAATCCAATCATCTGATGCGCCAGAGGAATCGACAAAATCGTGGAAGTTACCTTTCTCCAGTCATTGATCGGTTCGTTGTTAAAATCTGCCCAGTGGAAATAAAAATCAGGATTAAACTTCCCATCCGGCCCCGGATTCGCAAAATACAAGGTTTCTTCCGGATTCATGGCAACAAAAATCTGCACCAGAGAAAATAAACCGGTAAACACACCTTCATGCGCATACTTTTCAATCTGATTGCAGGCCTCCGTCACAGGGACACCAGATTTTTTCAGTTCAATATGAAACACCGGCATACCATTGATTAACAGCATCAGATCACCACGGCGGTCCTGTAAGACTTTTTCATGGCGGGGAAATAATGGCTGTTCGACAATCTGGTATCGGCTCGAACCTCCCGCGATTTCCATTCGGTCATATATTTTCAGACTGATTTCCTTGCCGTAATGCAATGTATCTTTCGGATTTTTCCGAATAATCGATACGGTTTTTCCATTCATAAAACCATTTAAGGCCAGCGGTGTCCGAAGGTTCTTCACCTGATCCAGAAGTTCATCCATCTCTTCTGGAATCAACGGACATTGATTCAATCTGTCAATGTCATTGTTATTCTCATAAAGGATATCCGCCCAGTTTTGGATCAACTGTTCCTCAGTAGGATGGTGAATAACCCCCTTGTCCCAGCCATTACTCTGGAGTGCAGTGATAATGGCCTGTTCAAAATCTGATTCTCTGCCAAATCCAAGCATAATTTTGCTCCTTAAAATGTGTTTTTTTAATAGATTTTTCTTTCGTTGATGAAGGGTGATAAGGTGGTCGAGGTCAGCGAAATAATTTTCTATTTTGTTTTGTTCCGTCTTTGTTGGAAATGGTACAACTAAATTTCTTATCTCTTCATTATGTATATGAACAACGGATTTTCCCTGTGCTTTTTTCTTGCCAATTCTCGCTGTGAACTTCCATTAGATATGGAAATTGCTAAAAAAATGCAGAATTTATATCTTCATTTGGCATCACAATATTCAAGTCTCCACCAAGCAAAATCCCTGATTTATCAACGCTTGCAGCCCTTGCGATATCTTCCGCTGTTTCACCTGATGCTGGAACAATAACTTCTCTACCTTTACTGTATACAGAACCATCTTTTGCTTCTACAAAAGTATCAACATCTGAGATGATGGTTTCATAGTTTGTATATAATCTTCCATACAGAATAATTGGCGTTCCGGACTCTATCAAATCACCTTTAGAATAGCCACTTCCTTTACTAAATTCTGCCAAATCATCTAACTTACGCTGTTCCCAAGAAAAAATGTGTATATGAATTTTAAAGATTTTAACTTACTCTGATGAAGGGTGATGAGGTGGTCGATGTTACTCAAATAAGAGGCTATTTTTTTCTGCTCAGTTACCAAAGGCAATGAAATCGGTAGTATTTTAATCAGTTCAGCATTATAGCTCTGCTGTTTCGTTCCCTGAGTATAATTAAGCCCGTACTCTTCCCCGACTTTTCTATACCATTGAAATAAAAATCCGAAGTAAGGCAAATCTTTCTTTGGAAACAATGCCATACATGACTGATTGAGTGTTGTATCAAACCCAAGTAATGCGCAGTTTCCACGAGTTCCAGCCGCTTCAAGGCCTGTAATAGCCATTATAAAAGTACCCTTAGAACTATCCGTAAATTATTGACTTTTGACCGTCTCTGTTATCATTTCTATACTGTCATATACTGTTCCACGATTTAATTCTCCGCTTGACAGCCATTTTATATTTCCGTTCCAATATTCACTTTTATTTCTCGATGGAGTTTGTCCATTGTACATATCATCAAGGACTTCACCCAACTTACGCTGTTCCCAAGATATCCTCATAAATTGCTCGTGTTAAATTGACCATTCTTACTATCAAGGCTTGTTTTCTAAACAAATTCGCTTTTACTGGTATACAACATTCGTATTTTACTTAAACTAATTTTTCAAAATCAATTTTTGTATATTGGTTCAGAAATATTCAATAAATTTTATTGAACAAAAAGCTTTTCTAACAATGACTTTTTAATACTCTTCATTTTTGCCAATTTACGCTGATGAAGGGTGATAAGGTGGTCGATGGACTGAAAATAGTTTCATCTTAATTTGTTCTTTCTTCTTAGGGAACATATTTTCCAGCTTAATCAACTTATTTACCGCCAGTCCTGGTTGTGCTGATTGGTCAGAATATTGTCCCAAATTCATCGTATCTAACATATAATACATAAACCTTGTATTATTATTTTCATCTGCTTCAACAGCCACTGCATGTTCAGTAAAATAAGCCTTTCCAATGAAATAATTCATATTTCCACATAAAGATCCTTGCCTGCCTATTAGCGCAAATTCTCCCTCATGATTATAGGTAGATGTATATCCTCTTTAATCCATTTCCACCATATACTGATATGCTCCACTTTCACTTATTTTATCTGCTTTTAAAGAGTTACCACTTTTGAATTTCTGTGTTACTTCACCCAACTTACGCTGTTCCCAATCGTCCGTAAATCCCTCAAATCGAATTTCTGGAATTTTTGAACCATTTTTCGGAAACATTTTTCTAACATTGATTTTTTTACTAGTTGCATTTTTTCCAACTTACGCTGATGAAGGGTGATAAGGTGGTCGAGGTTGCTCAAATAAGAGGCTATTTTTTCTGCTCAGTTACCAAAGGCAATGAAATCGGTAGTAGTTTTTAATCAGCTCAGCATTATAGCTCTGCTGTTTCGTTCCCTGAGTATAATTAAGCCCGTACTCTTCCCCGACTTTTCTATACCATTGAAATAAAAAATCCGAAGTAAGCAAATCTTTCTTTGGAACAATGCCATACATGACTGATTGAGATGTTGTATCAAACCCAAGTAATGCGCAGTTTCCACGAGTTCCGATTCCGCTTCAAGGCCTGTAATAGCCATTATAAAAGTACCTTTAGGAACTATCCGTAAATTGGCTGATTTTTGACCGTCTTCTGTTATCATTTCTATGCTGTATATACTGTTCCACGATTTAATTCTCCGCTTGACAGCCATTTTATATTTCCGTTCCAATATTCACTTTTATTTCTCGATGGAGTTTGGTCCATTGTACATATCATCAAGGACATCACTCAACTTACGCTGTTCCCAATCGTCCTCGAATCCTTTGAACCTCACCGCCGGATTTTTCCGTTTTTCCATGCCTTATTCAATTCTTCTTAATTCCATAATTCCGGCCATATCGGTGTCTGATCCGGTTAACTCATCCAGCATTTTGATCAGTTCGTTCTGGGTTTTGGTAATTTCGTTTTCGATGTCTTCATAAGTGTCTGCATATTTCTCAGACAAGGCTTTCACTTTCTTTTCCAGTACTCCCAGAAGGTTCTCCGGCAATTTGCTGATGCCGTCACAGATTGGATCAATCCAAGCTTTAATACCAGTACATGATGGATATCTTCATCGGTCATGTTCTCGATCACCGTTTTTGTTTTCAGATGAAGTTCTTCCTCCGCAGACTTGATCTCACTTTTGAGTTTCTTTTCCTCGCTGTTGAGATTCTCAGCTTTGGAAAGGCGTTCAATCAGAATCTTATTTTCTTCTGCATCCTGCTTTAACACCTTAATCATAGCTTTTACATTTTTTATAACAAAAGCATCATTGCTGTCGTTCAGTGCTTCGGAAATAGTTTCTTTTTCTTCTTCGCTGCACTCTTCCAGAATGTTTTCGTATTCAGACGGAATTTCCTGTAAACGTGCTTTCTTTGCATCTACTACATCCAGGTCTGCTTTCAGGAATATCTTCTGCGCAAACTCAAACGGAATAATGTGGCCTTTCCAGCCTTCCTGCACTTCCTTCGTCATTGTCACCTTTCTTTTTTGGCGACCATATTTGGATCTACCTGACGCACTGCATCCATTCCTTCAGTCTGAATCAATTCCAGGTCACCCGCTATCTGCTCATACTCTGTTTTAAAGATCTGGTATGCTTCGTATTTATCTGCAAGCGCAATGTCTTCAAAACGTTTCAGAATCATTCCGGCTATCTCATCTTCTGCCTTCGGAATGGAAAGCTGATCTGCCTGCCCAATCAGCGCCTGATCCAGTTTTTCTCCAAGATCTGAAAAGGCATCCTGATAATGCTGTAAAAAGGCCTTCACATCTGCATTTTCCTGAATAGTCTGTTTTAAGTGTTCTGTTCGAGCTGCACATAACCGCCCTCTCCCACAAACAATTCGTTCTTCAAGGATGGAAACAAATTCCAGTACGCATTTAACTCTGCAAGCTCTGTTTCCGGAATTCCGCCGAACATGGATGCGTAAATATCCCAGCTTTCGGCTGCTTCCGACGAATCCACATATCTCGGAATGTTTAAGTTGTAATCATTCGCCCGGATTTCTTCTCTTGTGATGCTTCTGGAATATTTCGGAATATCCAGTCGCATGGTAACCGTATCTACGATCTTTCGGATATCGCAGGCACGAAGCTTGTTGTTCTTTCCCTCTTTCTCAAAACCTTTCGATGCATCCACAATCAGCACGTCTGTATTCTCCCGCTTCTGACGAAGCACCATAATAATGGTCGGAATACCGGTTCCAAAAAAGATATTTGCAGGCAGGCCAATAATCACGTCAATGTTATTCTGTTCTATCAGATTTTTTCGAATCTGGCCTTCTTCTCCACCGCGGAATAACACGCCGTGCGGAAGAACAATGGTCATAATTCCATCTGGCTTTAAGTGATAAAGATCATGAAGAAGGAACGCATAATCCGCTTTTGATTTCGGTGCTATTCCATAGCGGGCATAACGCGGATCATTCTCCTTGCCTTTTGGCTCCCATCTCTGAGAATAGGGTGGATTGCTGACTACTGCGTCTACATACAGCGGATCATAGGTCATGGCCGGATCTGCTTCATCGAAGTACGGCCAGTCATCTTCCAGAGTATCTCCATTTCTTGTAACAATGTTGTATGGTAAAATTCCACGCATAACGAGATTCATGCGCGTCAGGTTGTAGGTATTCGCTTTCAGTTCCTGTGCGTAATAACGGATGCAGTCTGGATTGTCCATATATTTCGCGATTGCGTGACCAATATTGATCAGCAAAGAACCGGATCCAGAAGTCGGATCGTAAATTTTCAGTTCCTTTTGTCCCTTTAAATGTGCTGCAATCAGCTCAGACATTAACACAGAAACCTCATGCGGCGTATAGAATTCGCCCGCCTTTTTTCCTGCATTCGCTGCAAATTTTTCAATCAGATATTCATAAATAAAGCCAAGAACATCGTAATCCTGTCTGCCATCCATTGGAATGTCATTGATCAGCTGAATCAGATCGCTGACTGCTTTCGTCTGGCTTTTCGTATTCTCTCCCAGCTTGCTAAGTCCTGTTTCCAGCGTGTTAAAAATCCCATCAAACACCTTTTTGTGGGATGGGGAAATCAGTCTGGTAAAAGATGAGAGTGCCGTACGAACATTGTCTACACTAAAATCAGATCCCATGTGAATCCAGGTAGAAAACATATCCTTGTAGGCAATAAAATACCCCAGGCTCTGCTGTGATGCTTCCACGATCTCCGGATCAGCTTCATTCACATATTCCACAATATCTTCCGGTGCATAGTCTCGTTTTAAGAGCCACTGTTCCTGCTTATCCGAAAGATATTTATAGAAAATAAAACCCAAAATGTAGTCTTTATATTCGTTCGCTTCGATTTTGGAACGCATTTTATTTGCAGACTCCCATATTTTCGCCGCAAGCTGCTGTTTGTTCACGTTAGTATCCTCCAATGCTTAAGTTCATAACTGCTTTCATTATAAACGGAGTTCTCAATTGCCGCTACTACTTTTCTCTAGCGTAAGTAATAAATACCAACAAAAAGTTTTTGAAATCCATTTTAAAAACTTTTCATTTTCAACAAGTTTTTTAAATCAATCTTAAAAACTTTTTTCCTTATTGTTTCATTCTGCACAAAAGCAGAACCCGTTTGAGTCCTGCCTTTCCATTTACATCCTGAAAATATCTGCATGTGAACCTGTATCCACTAATGTCAAAGTCAAAATTTCATTTTCGATCAAATATACCAACAACCAGTCCGGTTTTACATGGCACTCCTCGAAACCCTGAAACTTACCACTTAGTCCATGGTCACGGTACTTTTCTTCTAATGTTTTACCCTGACTCAAAGTATCCACAACCTCATCCAGAAGAGATAAATCCAGTCCTCTTTTTTTCATAAGCTTATAGCTTTTCTTATAAGCAGTAGTGAATCTTACTTCGTACATCTACTCCTCCAGTACTTTTTTCAGTTCATCCATACTGGTATATCCCTTAATATTCGGATCTCGTGATATTCTTCTTGCCTCATCCATAGCATCTAATGTACTCTGGCTAAACCGCGGCATCTCTACACTAAATGGAAGACCTCCACGAAGAACACACTGATGAAGGAAAAGATTTACCGCACTTGACATATCAAGGCCAAGGCTGCTAAATAAATCCATTGCCTGCTTCTTAATATCTGCATCAATACGAATCTGTGTTGGCGTTGTTGCCATATTAATCACCACCTTCCGTCTTTATATTATTCTTTTAGTATACAATGTCAATCTTTTCATCAATAAAATAAAGACTAAAAGAGCTGGCCCCATTCAGCCTTTCTCTCACACACACTTCATTCCATCTATTTCATAATCGGGATCTGATACTTCACCCTCCGGTAAATTTTCCATCCCAGACGGCGGGATTCCGGATGACCATAGCCAGGGTAGATACCCTCCGATAATCGCATACACAATTAAAATCAATACTGTCAACATGTTTCCTGCCCCTTTCTGTTTGTCCTGCTCATAAATTACAGGAAATATGGTTTGTGCAGCGCATGGGCTGTAACAAAAATATTTCCTCTCGTATTTTATACAAGGTGCCAACAGAAAGGAAGTGTTTTGCCTCACCCTTAACGGGTTCTGTATAAGGTGCTAACAGTTTCCTTTATATACGGTCAAAAACTCTTTACGCTTCGTGAACTACATCGGTAATTGAATTACCGAGCATCTGATTACGAAGCATAGCTCCGTAGTTTCAGGGGTGCGTCCATGACACCCTTACTGCTACCCAGGTGGGTTACACAGCTACTTTTATCGTTTTTGTACTGCTCAGCCCGGTTACGGGCATATCAATTTCTTTGCCGGATACGGCATGATACTTTCTCAAAATGTTATAAGCTCCTACTGCATCTGCATTGTAGATCACGGTATCTACAATGTAGATGCCACGCTTTTTTCGATTTCTTTTCTCTGCATAAATGCGATACTTCTTCTGACTGTGGCGGACATTGACTGGAATAACTTTCTTCCTGTCTTATCAGGCGAATCCCTTTCATTTTAAGCTTATACTCTAACTGCATATAGATACGGGCATATGGCAGACTGTGAAGCTTCTGGTTGCTTTTCCTTCCCCAGGTTTTTCTCTTTACGAATCCCCTTTATATCTCCAATTACAACCGTATGAATATCATTCTTTACACAATAGTTCGTGATATATCGTGTCATCTTATGAATATAATCTTTGATACAGTTATTTTTCTTTCGATAGAGTTTCTGCAGATGCTTAGATGTTTTCAGATCCTCCATTTCCCTTGCAGCCTGGATCCGGCCCCATTGTGACTGGACTCGCGCGATTTCCTTGTTATAAAAATAAGAAAGAGAAAGATATTCTCTCCCAATAATGAAAGTTTTTCCCTGCATTATCATAACAAGTCATAAGATTATGCAAGCCCAGATCAACCGACAGATAATGTCCATTGTCCCTCTTCTGGCAAAACATCTTCACCTCATAAATAACAAGGATCCCACTGGTTCCGCTTTCATTTGCCGGAGGATATATTTTATCTGTTTTATGATATCCATGTTTGAAAAAACAGGATTTTTCAAATAAAGGTATGCAGCACGAATATCATAGGTATGAGCCATATATTCCTTCAGCTTTTTCGGTAAAGAAAGTCTTACATTATAAGAGCCGTTTTCATGTTGAATACCATTTTGCATATACGTAATCGGCATTTTATCTTCTTATATCTTGGGTTCCTGGATTCTCGATACCTCCGCTTTCTTTTAACCGGTAAAAAGGATTTCCATGACTTGTCCAAAAGCTTACAGATTTCCTGTGCAGTCTGTGACGGGAGTGATTTGAACCACAGATCATCTTTATGTTTTGACTCTGATAATACCAGTCAGTGATATTTCTCCAATCCCAGATTTTGTAGTTGGTTCTCTTCATAATTGCAAACATTCCAAAGCTTGTAAGCCGCATAACACATGTGTCCTACAATATTTGCATCATTTTATTTAATACAATATTGTTTCATGTGTTAACAGCATATTTTCCTCCTTCTAGTAAGATTTGCTCTGATGCTCGATATATAGCGTCGGATATTTTCTTCCGACATCGAGCCGATTGTTTCTACATAATATGAGTGATTCCAAAGCTGACCTTTCCAAAGTTTCTGGCGGATCGCTGGATATTTTTCAAAGAGTTTTCTTCCGGTAATTCCTTTAAATACTTTACAATATCTGTCACTGACAGCTCTTGGCGGTGCACAAAGCAATGGATATGATCACCTTCACCAACTTCAAAAAGATGAACCGTAAAACCTTTTATCGGATGCTATTTTCTGAACCAGTTCTTTTAGATAAGTTTCAATCTCTGCTGATAAAATTTTCCTGCGATATTTCACCGACCATACCACATGGTAATTAATATTGTATACACAAGTTCTCGAATATATTAAATTCTCTTTCATACACATAGTATACTATTAGATGGAAAGAAATGCAAGTAAAATCGAACATATTTTCGATTTTACTTGCATTTCAGACGCTTCATCTCGGCAATTGAATAACCGAGGATTCTCGCTTATTATCCTAAAGAGCGAAAAATCCCCGCCCACAACAGGCGAGGATTCTATCATATTCTTTTATCCTTACATCGAAATCCATCCAAACGCGTTCGCCACGGAACTGACTCAGAATAATGACTGCAAATACCGGGCACAGGTACTGGACCATGATCTGGAATACTCTCTTTCTGTGGAACTTGCCTTCCCCATGAAGTACTTCTTCCTCAATTTGTTTGATCCCAATGACTCTGGATACCAGCAGACAGGTGGCAATGGCCGCAATCGGCATCATCACGGAGTTGGTCAGGAAATCGAAGAAATCCAGAAACTGCATGCCGATGATGGTGACATTGGCTAACGGGCCGTATCCCAGGCAGGAAAGACTTCCCAAAGACCAAAGATGATGCCGCCGATCATGACGGTTGCTTTTTTACGGCTCCAGCCAAGCTCATCCTCGAACGTGGAAACTGCGCTCTCGGTCAGGGCAATGGAGCTTGTAACCGCCGCGAACAGCACCAGCAGGAAAAACAGGATTCCTGCGATGGTTCCAAATCCCATGCTTGCGAATACCTTCGGAATGGTAATGAACATCAGCGCCGGACCGGCCTGCAGGGTGTCCGGGTCTCCGCCGGTAAACGCAAACACTGCCGGAATGATCATCAGGCCTGCCATGATGGCGATAGCGGTATCAAATACCTCTACGTTTCCGGTAGATGCCTCAATGGACACATCCTTCTTCATATAGGAACCGAAGGTAATCAGGATTCCCATGGCGATGGACAGAGAGTAGAACATCTGTCCCATGGCGGCTACCACCGTCATCCAGGAAAAGTTTTCTACGTTCGGTACCAGGAAATATTTGATTCCGGCACCGGCACCCGGTCTGGTCATGGAATAGCCCGCAATGATGACAGACAGCACGATCAGGATCGGCATCATGAATTTGGATACACGCTCAATGCCGTTTCGCACACCCGCGTAAATGATAAACAGGGTAAAAAACGCAAAGGCGATAAAGCAGATCTCTGTTACTGCTCCGTTGGAAATAAAGGCGGAAAAGTTGCCGTCCTCTGCAAGCTGTGCGCGTGTCCGGTCAGATATCCGGAACAGATACTGGATAACCTACCGCCGATCACGGAGTAATAATACGGCACGATCAGGGATCGGGATCACTGCGTTGATCCAGCCTCCAAAGGAAAACCAGCCGGATTTGCCAAAGGTATGATAAGCTCCTACCGGGCTTTTTTTTGTCATGCGTCCGATGGATGTCTCTGCTACGATCATGGTGTAGCCAAAGGTCAAAGCCAGTAAAATGTAAATCAGCAGAAAAATTCCTCCACCGTATTTTGCAGCCAGATACGGGAAACGCCAGATATTGCCAAGTCCTACCGAAGCACCCCAGCGGAAAGCACGAACCCGAGCTTTCCGGAGAAGCTGCTTCGCTTTTTATGATTTTTGCTCATAAGTTCCTCCAGTTAATTAAATTAAGTTTTACGCACTATCTGGCAATTATAGCATAACAAAACCCCCGCTTCAAGCAGGGGTTTTGCAAAATAAAACATAATTTTTCTTCACATCTTAAGTGATGCGCATCAAGAGACCTGATCTTTCAGAATCTCCTCCACTGTCAGATAGCTCTTCTCATACCCAAGGGCCTCGCAAAGCTGCATCACATAAGGCTTTTGCAGGCGGGCTTTCTTTAATGCGTCTTCCTGCGCGAACACTTCTTTTGCGATTCCGTCTGCCAGCACCTGACCATGAGCCATAATGATGACACGCTCAAAGTTTTCTGCCACAAAGTCCATGTCGTGGAGAATGGCAATAACCAGTTTTCCACGCTCAGACAGGCTGCGGATGATGCCGCCGATGATCTGCCGTCCCTTCCAGTCCTGGGCAATGGTCGGCTCATCCAGGATCAGCACGTCGGTGTCCATGGCCAGCACACTGGCAATGGCAGTCATCTTCCGCCTCATAAAGCTCCAAGTCGTAGGGATTTTCTTTTCCCGGTCAGTCCGGTCAGCTTCAGAGCACGCCTGCTTCTTTCTTTGCGCGCTCCGCATCCATACCGATGTTTAACGGACCAAACAAGATCTCATCCATAACATTGTACTTGAAGATCTGGTCATCCGGGTTCTGGAACACATAGCCGACATTTCCGGCCAGCATAGCTACTGTCTTGCCGGAGATATCTTCACCGTGAAAATAAATGGAACCGGAGACCGGTTTTAAAAGACCCTTTAAAAGCTTGACCAGCGTGGTTTTCCCGCGCCGTTCTGGCCGATGATGGCGGTCGGGCGTTTGTCCTTCATGTTCAGGTTTCTTTAATACCGGAACATCTGCCAGGTAGGAGAAGTCCAGATTTTCAATGCAAAACTGCTCATCACTGGAAACAGCTAACTCGGACGGTCCGCCAGCCTGCGCCAATTCCGCTCCTGCCGCTCTCTGCGCGCGTTCCCTTGCCATCTGCACACGCCGGTGCCCCCAGCCTAAAATTGTTTCTCCTCAGCACCCGGCCGCCTCTTCCACCGTCACCGGATAGGTTCCATCTGCCAGCGTCACCTGCTCCGCCTTACAGATGCGGGTGAAGGCCGGTGCCTGAATTCCGTAAGTATTCAGATCCGGCATGGAAAATACTTTCTGCGGCGTGTCAAACGCAATCTGTTTTCCCTTATGCAAAAGCAGAATGCGGTCACAGTAAGCGGCCAGCTTCTCAATCTTCTGCTCAATCATTAAAATGGTGATGCCGGAACCGGTCAGGGTTTCCACGGACCGAAAGACCTCATCGCTTCCCTCCGGGTCCAGCTGAGAGGTCGGCTCATCCAGGATCATCACATCCGGCGCATGACCAGCACGTCTGGCGATCGCCACGCGCTGCATCTGGCCGCCGGACAGATCAAAGGGATTGCGATCCCGGTACTGCCAGATATCCAGAAGCTTTAAGGCCTCCTCCACCCGGTTTTTCATTTCTTCGGCCGGCACACCCAGGTTCTGCATGCCAAAAGCCACTTCCTCGTATACATTATCCTTTGCGCCGGAAAGCTGGTTGAACGGGTTCTGGAATACCAGTCCCACATGACCGCAGAGCTGCGCCACCGGAGTCTTTCCGGCCTCCATGCCGTCTACCATGACTTTTCCGCCGTAGGCTCCCTTATAAAACTGTGGCACCAGTCCCATAAGAGCCTGGCTTAACGTGCTTTTTCCGGCCCCGTTTTCCCCGATGATGCCGATAAACTCTCCCTTTTCCACCGAAAAGTCCAGTCCATCCAAATGCTCCTTCGCATGAGGATAACGGTATCGTAAGTTTTCAACGGTTATCACAGACATCCTACAATCCTCCATGCCACAGCCGCCAGAATACAGATACCGAAAAGGATGGTAGCCTCACGGTCTCCTTTGTGGCGCGTTCTCTCTGTCAGCCAGGTTTTCTTCTTTCCTGCGCCAAACCCGCGCACCTCCAGGGCAATGGCCCTCTCTCTGGTATTGATCAGGGAGCTCATGACCACCGGGGAGATCAGCGGCAAAAATGCCTTCGCGCGGGTTCTCAAGTTTCCTTCTGTCTCCAGTCCGCGGCTGCGCTGCGCATCCATGATAGTGTTCATGGTTCCCATCATCTGCGGAATAATCTGGAATACCGAAGTTACAATATAGCCGAACCGAGGAGAAAAGCCCCGTTTTTCCAGCTCATCTACAAACTCGGAGGGCTTCGTGGAAAGCACAAAGACCGCGAAGGACAGCAGCATGTTTAAGATATTAAGACCAATATGGAGGGCATAAAATACGCCCTCCCGGTAAAATTTCAGACCGCCGATCTGAAACAGCACATTCGCGTTTTTCTGGTTAAACAATCCATGGATCAGGAAAATGGTCAGCAGGATCGTAAAGGAAAACGCGATCAGCGGCATGGTCTTTTAAGACTTTGCCGCCGCCAAAGACAAGAAGACTGGACCGCGATAAACACGCCGAACATCCACAGCCGTCCGGTGATCAGCGGAATGCTGATGGCCGCGGCTATGTACATCAATTTGGTGAAGGGATGCACCTTTGTCAGGTAGGTCCCGTTATCTACAAAAAGACTGATACTTTTCATGTGCAGTTACATTTCCTTTCCTTTTCTAAGATTAGTCCAGAGTCTCGATCTCGGAATTTGCCTCATACAGTGTGGTCAGCTTGTTCGGAAGACCCTTTAAGATGAAGAATACCACGATCAGGGTAATCAGCTTATCCGGCACATCTACCACAATCTCATCTAACAGGGATCCTAAGAATACCGGCATATTGGCTGCCTGGGTTGCTGCAAATACGGCATCACCCCATACATTTCCGGTGGTACCGCCCCAGAACAGTACGTTTAACGGAGTAGAAATAACCACAGCCGCAAGGCCTGCCACGCAGGCAGTGATGATAGCCTTCGGGAAGGTCTTCAAGCCCAGACGTGCCATGATTCCTACTGCCGCACCAATCTCCAATGGTCAGCGCATAAATTAAGGTAATGTTGTCACCTGCGGAAAATCCGTAGATCAGATTGTTGGCCGCGCCGCAGATGGCTCCGATGATCGGACCGCCCAAACAACCGCCGATGCAGGTTCCGATGGAATCCACCACAGGGGAGCTTTAACACGCCTGGCAAACAGCTTTCCAAGATAGTTGATACCGATGCAGGCCGGGATCAGCACGATCACTGCCGCGTCAAATTTGGTTTTGAATAAATTCTTCATAACACACACACCCTTTCCCTTTAAATTGTTTTGTTTTCCAGCTTCGTCAGTGCCTCAAATGCTGTCAGGATCTCATGTTCCTCGCCCTGGGCGGTCAGTGTCTCACCGTCCACATAGCGGCCGATGTGCTCAGCTACATTGCCCTTGCAGGCCGCTACCACATTTAAGATGGATGCCGTCTCATGCCACGGATCCTCCCAACCACAAATAGGGCCGCAGTTTCCATGTCAGACGCCAGCACGCCTTTTTTTGCCCAGTCCGCATAGATCGATGGATTGTCATCCCGGTACAGGCAGTCATGGCTTCTTGCAATGCCGGTATGGAACCGATAACCACCCTCCCTTTGCGCTCTCGCAGGCAGTAAGCAGCCTGTGATCTGCAATAGCCGGATAACTGAGCGGTACGTAACCAAGGGAAGTGCCCTCATCCCGCACAGCAGCCTCTACCATGACCAGGTCTCCGACTCCGGCCTCCGGCTGCAGCGCACCGCAGCTTCCGATCCGCACAGCGGCTTCTACACCGGTCTTTCGCAGTTCTTCCACCGCAATTGCCATGGACGGACCACCCATTCCGGTCGACAGTGACCAGAACCGGTACTCCATTCCAGAGAGTCCACTGTAGCTCTTATATTCCCGGTTAAAAGCCAACAGCTTTGCGTCTTTTAAATAGCCTGCCGCCCGCTCTGCCCGGGCCGGGTCGCCCGGCAGCACCGCGTACCGGATTCCCAGATTCTTCGGAAGCTGGATATGCGGCATTTTGTTTTCTCCCAATTTCACAACCTCCTTCCCAATCGTATGACGTTTCATACCATGTATACCCGCCACCACTCAGATTTTGCTGCAATTCAAGTAAATAAATGTACACAAATTTGCGAATTTAACAACAATTTACACTAAAGATAACATTATCCTTACACAAAGTCAATGAAATGCAGGAACCGGCGCTAGTTTGTTAATAAATTAACATGTCATTCTGCTTGTGAATATCCTGCGCAGAAAACTATACTGGAGACTAAAAAGGAGGAGTTTAGAATGGAACAAAACAAGTCAGCGGATCTGCTGCTGGTCATTGATATGCAGAACGTTTATACAAAAGGACAGGAATGGGCCTGCGAGGGCGTAGAAGCAGCCTCTGCCTCCATTCTCCGTCTATTAAACAGCCGGATGCCGGAGCAGGTCATCTTCACCCGGTATCTGGCCGCAGAACACCCGGAAGGTGTCTGGAAGGAATATAATGAAATGAACGCGGCTGTCAACACCGATGCATGGCTCAATGAGATGATGCCGGAATTTCTGCCCTGGGTAAAAACACACCCGGTATACACAAAAAACGTCTATTCCTCGTTTGCTGTCCCTGAGGTTGTGAAAGCCGCAAAAAAAGCCCGCCGTCTTGTGATTTCCGGTGTCGTGGCAGAATGCTGTGCGTGCTCTCTACCGTGCTTTCCGCCATTGACGCAGGCTGTAAGGTCATTTACCTGACCGATGCCGTGGCCGGACTCAGCGAAGCTTCCCGAAGGGAAACAGAAGAACATTATTTCCTATTTTGCTCCGCTCCACACAGAGCTCATGACCACCGAAGAATATCTGACACACAGCAAACCGCTGTTATGAAAGGAAGGATTTCCATGACACAGACTTTTCGCACCCGGGTGGAAAATACCTGTATCCTGGTCTTATTTTGTTTATCCCTTGGCATGTTCGCCCTCAGTTTTCTGCACCGGCTTCCGCAGAAGCCGTCCTGCTGATTTCCACCGAAATGACTGATGGTCCAGCGTGCCCTGCTGTTTTACTCTGTCTCTGCTCACAGCTTCGAAAACGGAAGCACGCAGCCCTGACCATCACCCTGACGCTGCTTTTCTTGATTTATCAGCTGTATTCCTCATCTGCCGGACGTTTTCCACGCCGCATGCATGATCTCCGATGTTGTCTTTTTTGCCGTTTCGGTTTCGCTCTGACTTCTGCTGCCCGGCATCAAAAGACCGCAAACGCGGGCCTGCTTCTCCTGCTGCCCAGCTTTCTCGGAGGACCGCAAAACGCCGTGATCAGCTACCACTCATTTAACGCCTGTTCTCGGCAGTGCCGAAGCCACACCCTCGCTTAACAGCTTTAAAGAAAGCCTTGACATCCTGTTCGGAAGCGGAAGCTCCATCCCGGTCTCCCACGGCGCGCAGCTGGAGCTTATGATGTTCTGGTTCAGCGGGGCTGTATCCTGGCTGCCCTGCTGTATGCGGTCCGCCCGTGGCTGGCACCTTCCTCCCGCCGGGAATCCGACCTGCAGCATGCACGCACCCTTTTAAACCTGTACAGCCAGAACTGCTGCTCCTACCTGGCGCTCGAAGAGGATAAGCAGCTCTACTTCGGACGGAATGTGGACGGCGTAATTCCTTACGGCGTGGTGGGTGATACCATCATCGTCAACGGCGATCCGGTCTGCGCAGATGCAGACTTTCCTGCTCTGCTTTCTGAATTTAAAGATTTCTGTGTCCGAAGCGCCCACAAGATCTTTTTCTTAAGCGTCACGGACCATTATCTGGAAGAATACAAACATCAGGGCTTTGGCTATGTCAAATGTGGCGAGGAAGCGCGTTTCTCCCTAGCTGATTATGAGATCAGCGGCAAAAAAAGGGCGCCAAGATGCGCATGAACATCAACCATGCCAAAAAGGCCGGTGTGACCATTGCCGAATACAAACCGCTCCTGCGTGACCCGGATATCGAGTCTGCTTGACTGCAGCCACAAATGAATGGCTCAGTCAAAAAAGCTCCCCTGGCCGCTCTTCACGATGGGCAAAGCCGGACTGGAAGAACCCCATGGACAGACGCTATTTCTATGCAAGAAATGCCGAAGGAACCATTGTAGCCTTCATTGCCTTTGTCCCGTTTCTCGGAAAAGACGGCTACATGGCCGATGTTACCCGCCATGGAAACGATGCCCCAAGCGGCGTCATGGAAACCATCATTTACGAAGCCTTCCAGACCTTCCGCTCGGAGGCTGCGTCCACTATGGAAGCCTTGGCGTAGCACCTCTGGCCGGTCTGGATGATGAAAAAGCCAGTCTTGTGGAACGACTGCTGCGATTTGTATACAACAACTTAAACGACTGCTATGGCTTTAAGGATCTGTACCGCGCCAAGGAAAAATACAGTCCGACACAATGGCTTCCCGCTGCTTACTTGTTTACCTTCCGAAGCATCCGACTCCGGATATGTTTTACGCAGTGGTAAAGATCCAGAACCCGAACGGAATCCGCGAGGGCATCCGGTCTTTCCTGAAGGGAAAAATGCATCATGAAAAGCACATATCTTGATACTTCCGAGGCACATCTCTACTATGAGGTTGTCGGCCACGGAACACCGGTCCTGATGCTCCATGGAAACAGCCAGTCCCATCATGTATTCCACTCCTATAAGCGGAATCTGCAGAAAAGCTATCAGGTGATCCTGATGGACAGCCGCGGGCACGGACGTTCCATGACAGCCCGGCAGTCTTTCACGATCCACGACATGGCTTGCGACGCTGCCGCCCTGCTGGACCACCTTGGCATCAGCTAAGGCTATCCTTCTGGGTTTCAGTGACGGGGCCAACATTGCGCTGGAGTTTGCCTGCTGCTTTCCAGAGCGCACACTGGCTGTCATTTCCGCCAGCGGAAACGCTCTTTCCTACGGCTTTACGGTTTCCGGTACGACTTGCCGCGCAGTTCACCGGATGTGCCCTTTCATTCCTGAAAACAGGTCGCCGGACAGCTCCCTGCGCCTGCAGCTGACGAAACGCCTGCAGCTCAACAACACCCTCTTTAACGGACTCCCCTGCATCTTTCTGCCGGACGCCTACAGCATATCCAGGCACCGGTTCTGATCCTTGCCGGAACCCGGGATCTCATAAAGACCTCTCATACCCGCTGGATGGCAGAGCAGATTCCAGACAGCCATCAGACTCATTGAAGGAGGCACGCACAAGGTCCTGTTTTTGCGGGAGACAGTCAATGCACGGGCTATATTCTTGATTTTCTTCGGCGGAATCATCTGTAAAATCTGTGGTTTCTTATAAACAAAATAAGAGCTATCTGACTTTCTCGTCATCAGATAGCTCTTTTAACAAATATCCCGAAGTTTCACTTAATAACCTCTCTTTCTTTTTATTCTTTTTTCAAAGTGCTATGGGCCTCTGCCTTTCATTGGAATCTCCCTCCTTCGATTACATCTATGTAAACTCGTTAAGAGATTTTTTGTATGAGATTTAGTAACCATTGGACTGCCCTCCGT
>SCPN01000810.1_pt1 | contig 24351 bp, 27 predicted proteins | sample 6106831 | NCBI WGS metagenome assembly SCPN01 (sample SAMN10720447, study PRJNA508395) | human gut metagenome | isolation source: Participant 1, 0 month
GGAAAATGGCAGATTTCTGCATCATTACAGCGGATAATTCCCGTTATGAAAAAGTGGAAGATATTATTGCAGATATCCGTGGAAGTATTGAAAAGACTGGTGGAAAGTTTATTGAGATCCCGGATCGCAGAGAGGCTATCCGTTACAGTATCCTTCAGGCACAGCCGGGAGATATGGTAGCTGTCATTGGAAAGGGACATGAAGATTACCAGGAGATCATGGGGTCCCATCATTTCCTGGACCGTGAAGTCATTGAAGAAACAGTGAAAGAACTGGGAGAGAAGGCATAAAGATGAGAGAGATAACAGCCAGAGCCCTTGCAGAAGCGGTTGATGGAGTTTTAATACATGAAGGAGATGGCCCATCAGCAGAGCATATCAGCCTGGATTCCAGAAAAATGGCAGGAAATGACCTGTTTGTGCCGATCGTGGGGGAAAGAGCAGATGGACATGATTTTATCTGTATGGCGATCGGAAATGGCGCAAAAGTGGTGTTTACCAGCTGTCACAAAACAGAAGAGGAAGTTCAGGAAGCAATTACTGTCCAGTGCAATGGAGAGAAAGAAAAGAGGTTTAAAAGTCGCAAACCTGGATCTTTGTTCCGGATACCAGAAAAGCCCTTCAGGATTATGGAAGATATTGCAGGAAAGTGCATTCTCTTCCCTTAGTTGGTATTACCGGAAGCGTGGGGAAGACAACTACCCGTGAAATGGTAGCTGCTGCTTTAAGTGCCGGTTTTCTTGTATACAAGACACCTGGAAACAGCAACAGTCAGGTGGGAGTTCCTATTACCATTGCAGAGATACCGGAAAATGCGGAGATCGGCGTGATCGAGCTGGGAATGAGTGAGCCGGGAGAAATGACCCGTATTGCCAATGTTGCCAAGGTCAACTGCGCAGTTATGACCAATATTGGGGTGGCTCATATTGAACAGTTAGGTTCTCAGGAGAATATTTTAAAAGAAAAACTGCATATCCAGGATGGAATGCCGGAGGATGGTACTTTATTTTTGAATGGAGATGATCCTCTTCTTAGAAATGTAGTTCCCCAGGGCGGCAGAAAGAAGGTTTTGTATGGACTTTCTGAAGGCTGTGATTACAGAGGAGAAGATCTTCATTTAGAAGATGGATATCCTGTGTTTACGGCAGTCCATGGAGAAGAAAGAGTGCAGCTGCGTCTGCAGGTCATGGGCAACCATATGGTACAGAATGCACTGGCAGCTTTAGCTGTTGCCGGAGAATATGGTATTTCTATGGAAAAAGCAGCAGAGCCCCTTTGCCGTTTTGAAGGCTTTAAGGGCCGTCAGCAGATCTTACATCTGAATGGTGTAACGGTGATCGATGACAGCTATAATGCAAGCCCTGTTTCCATGAAAGCAGGAATTGAAGTGCTTGGCTCTCTGCCTTGTGAGGGAAAGCGGATCGCTGTTCTTGCAGATATGAAAGAATTAGGGCCTGACACTGTAAAATTCCATCAGGAAGTGGGCGCTTTCTTAAAAGAACATCCAACAGATCAGGCAGTTCTTTACGGAGAGCTGGCAAAAGAGATCGGAACTGGCTTAAAGACGGCTGGGGGAGATATTCCGCTGACAGAAGTGGAAAGTCTGGAAGAATTGGAAAAATGGTTAGATGACCATGTAGTTTCCGGTGACTGCCTGCTGTTTAAGGGGTCCAACAGCATGGGGCTTTCCAAGGCAGTGGCTTATATGAAAGAAAAATAGAAAGAGTACATACCCGCCTGCCTGTGCAGGCGTGGTTTATGAAAGTGATATTTAAAAGTTAATATAAGGAGAAGATTTTTAACACTATGGAATTAACAAGAGAAAACTACAACGAAACAGCAAAAGAACTGCTTGCATTTTTACAGAACAGCCCTTCCTGTTTCCATGCAGTGAAAAATATAACAGATATGCTTACAGCAGCAGGTTTTACAGAAGTAAAAGAGGAAGAATGCTGGGAGCTTAAAGCAGGCGGCCGCTATTTTGTGACCCGTAATCAGTCTTCAGTGATCGCCTTTAAAGTGCCGGGAAAGGATTTTAAAGGATTCCAGATCATGGCAAGCCACAGCGATTCCCCAACTTTTAAGATCAAGGAAAATCCAGAGATGGAAGCAGCTGGCTGCATTAAGTTAAATGTAGAAAAATATGGCGGTATGATCTGTGCTCCATGGTTTGACAGACCATTATCCATTGCAGGAAGACTGGTTGTATCGGAGGGAAGCCGTCTGGTTTCCAAGCTGGTAAATGTAGATCGTGATCTGGTGATGATCCCTAATCTGGCGATCCATATGAACCGTCAGGTAAATGACGGTTATGCTTATAATGCGCAAAAAGACATGCTTCCTGTATTTGGCAGCATGGAAGCAAAAGGAACATTTATGTCTCTGATCGCGAAAGCTGCAGGCGTAAAAGAAGAGAATATTTTAGGGACATGATCTGTTCTTATATAACCGTCAGCCGGGAACCATCTGGGGAGCAGATGAGACGTTCCTGTCCTGTGGAAGACTGGATGATCTGCAGTGCGCATTTTCTTCTGTAAAAGCAGTGATCGAAGGAGAGAACGGTGCCAGTGTATCTGTGGCTGCTATCTTTGATAACGAAGAAGTCGGAAGCGGAACGAAACAGGGCGCAGATTCTACCTTTTTAAAGGATGTTTTAGAGCGCATTAACAACAGTTTGGGACGAACCAGAGAACAGTATCTTATGGCAGTTGCTTCCAGCTTTATGATCTCTGCCGACAACGCTCATGCAGTACATCCAAACCATGCAGATGTAGCAGATCCGACTAATCGTCCGGCAATCAACGAAGGCATCGTGATCAAATATAATGCAAACCAGAAATACACCACTGATGCTGTTTCAGCAGCCGTTTTCAAGGCATTGTGCAAAAAAGTACAGGTTCCGGTACAGACCTTTACCAATCGTTCCGACATTGCAGGCGGTTCAACGCTGGGAAATATTTCCAATGCTCATGTTTCTTTAAATACGGTAGATATTGGACTTCCACAGTTTGCAATGCACTCTCCTTATGAGACAGCAGGTGTAAAAGATACCTGTTATCTGATCAAGGCTGCAACGGAATTTTTCAACAGCTGTATTGTGGCAGAGGGAAATGGAAATTATACGCTGGGAGAATAAGGAACACTTTTTTTAGAAAAAGCAAATAGAATAAATTCAATGGAGCAGGGCAACCTATACACAGGAGGCCCTGCTTTTTTACCGCTGCCATTATGTTATCGCAGGGCACTTTCGGTTCCAAAAGTGCCTGCCCATGTGCGGTAACGAAAAAACTTCCCTATAAGCTGCATTGCGTTTGCATCGTTGCTATGCTAAAATATTAACGGTTAGAAATAACTAACTAACATGAATCGATCATGGCCAATTCCCTCCAGAGCGCATGATAAGCGGCAGAGGGAAAATTCCGTTGCCAGAAAGGACAAAATTATGAAGCATTTGGAAATCGAAAAAGTAATCGGAAGAGAGATCATTGATTCAAGAGGCAACCCTACTGTAGAGGCAGAAGTTTATCTTACAGACGGAACCGTGGGAAGAGGAACTGCCCCAAGCGGAGCGTCCACAGGTGAATTTGAAGCCCTGGAGCTGCGGGACGGTGACAAGAGCCGTTTTGGCGGAAAAGGTGTTTTAAAAGCAGTTGAAAATAAATACAGTCATTTCTCAGGTGTTAAAGGGAATGGATCCTTCAGATGTTTATGCTGTAGACCGTGCTATGATCCAGGCAGACGGAACGAAAGATAAATCAAAATTAGGCGCAAATGCTATTTTGGCTGTATCCATTGCAAGTGCAAGGGCAGCAGCTAATGCACTTCAGATCCCGCTGTATCGTTTCCTTGGGGGAGTCAATGGAAACAGACTGCCACTTCCTATGATGAATATTTTAAATGGTGGTGCTCATGCGGCAAATACAGTAGATGTTCAGGAATTTATGATTATGCCTGCAGGCGCTCCAAGTTTTAAAGAAGGACTGCGCTGGTGTGCAGAGGTATTCCATGCTTTGGCAGCATTGTTAAAAGAAAGAAAACTGGCAACTTCTGTTGGTGATGAGGGCGGTTTTGCACCAGATCTTGGAAGCGATGAAGAAGCAATTCAGTGTATTTTAGAGGCAGTAAAGCGTGCAGGTTATGAGCCTGGAAAAGACTTTGTACTGGCTATGGATGCAGCTTCCAGTGAGTGGAAAGGCAGTACAAAGGGAGAATATATCCTTCCTAAGTGCGGAAAGAAGTTTACTTCTAAGGAACTGATCGCGCACTGGAAAGATCTTTGTGAGAAATATCCGATCTATTCCATTGAAGATGGTCTGGATGAGGAAGACTGGGAAGGCTGGCAGCTGATGACGAAGGAACTGGGAGACAAGGTTCAGTTAGTTGGTGATGACCTGTTTGTAACCAATACAGAGCGTCTGTCCAAAGGTATCAGCCTTGGCTGCGGCAACTCTATTCTGATCAAGTTAAATCAGATCGGCAGCGTTTCTGAAACACTTGAGGCAATCAAGATGGCTCATAAGGCTGGTTATACAGCTATCGCATCTCATCGTTCCGGCGAAACAGAGGATACCACCATTGCAGACCTGGCTGTAGCATTAAACACCTGCCAGATCAAGACCGGTGCACCAAGCAGAAGTGAGAGAGTAGCTAAATACAATCAGTCACCGGGCATTGAGTGGAAGAGCTGGAGCAACGGCCTGATTCTGTGGTTTTTGGCGTTTTAACCAGAATAAGTGAAACGAACAGATCAAACAGGTACTTGTTTTACAAATATAGTGTGTGTTAGAATAAAAGCCGGACTGGCTTACATGCCATCAGACAAAAGAGAAGAATAGAGGTAATTCTTATGAGTTTTTCCGGCTTATTTCAGACACAGGGAATGCTGTTTCTGACTATGCTTATCGGCTATATTTTCGGGAAAAAGGGACTGGTGGATGATAAAGGAAAGAATCTCCTTACAGACCTGGTGATCTATGTTACTCTTCCTGGAAGCATACTGAAATCATTCCAGATCGAATTTAATCATCAGATCCTTATTGCCTGTATGACGATCGCCATAGCAGGAGTTGTGATCCAGATCGGAAGTTCCATTCTTGGAATGTTCCTTTATAATCATTATGGCGAGAGCAGAAAAAAGGTACTGCAGTATGCTACGATCTGTTCTAATGCGGGAATTCTGGGAAATCCTATTGCGGAAGGGATTTTTGGACAGATGGGAATGATGTATGCATCCATTTATGTGATCCCCCAGCGTATTTTCATGTGGTCTGTAGGCCTTACTTATTTTACAGAGGCACCGGATAAGAAAACGCTCTGCAAAAAAGTAGCTACTCATCCATGTATTCTTGCTGTAGTGATCGGATTTATTATGATGGTGACCCAGATACAGCTTCCGGGAGTTCTGAACGTGACCATAAAAAATATAGCCGGTGCAAATACATTTCTGGCAATGTCCCTGGTAGGTGTGATCTTATCAAGAGTAAAACTGACAGAAATAGTGGATCGTGACACCATTTACTATGGATTTATACGTCTGGTATCCCGTTGCTGGTGTATATCGGATGCAGGCTTGCGGCAGTAGATGAGCTGGTAACAGGTGTGTCTGTAGTATTGGCGGCAATGCCGGCAGCCAGCACTACAGCGATCATAGCCTCTAAGTATAAAAAAGATGAAACATTTGCTACCCGCTGCAGTTGTATCTACTACATTGCTTTCCCCTGGTAACAGTGCCTGTTTGTGTTTGTTTTAGTATAGCAGTGCTGATACCTGCTTCTGAAATAAGTTCAGAAGACTGGGTATGCTGCTTTTTATATCAGATCCGTTTTTTGTTCTGCTTTATTTGGCTGCTTTTTCTACCAGATCTTTAAACAGTCCACGCATACGAGGTTCGCTGTCCTGAAGTTCTTCCGGATGCCACTGCACCAGGATAAACTGACCATCAGCTGTTTCCATAGCTTCCGGGATACCGTCTGCAGTGCGTGCAGTGATCTTTAATCCTTCTCCCGGTGTTTTTACACATTGGTGATGCATGGTATTAGTATATACAGATCCTGTGCCTAAAACAGAAGCCAGATAACTGTCAGCATCCACGCTGACCTGATGGATCAGCTGATCACGGTTCTGCTTCTGGGAGTGGAGCATATGATCCGGGTTCATATAGGAAAGATCCTGATAGAGGCTGCCGCCAAAAGCTACATTTACAAGCTGCAGTCCGCGGCAGATACCAAGGACCGGCATTTTGTGCTCTAAAGCGTATTTTGCAGCGTGGATCCAGAAAAGATCCATGGCTGAGTCTATGGAGCCTAAAAGTGCAGATGGATCTTCATTATAAAAACGCGGATCTACATCTACACCGCCTGGAATCAGAAGTCCGTCACACATGGCCAGCAACGGATCTGAATCTTTGGGATCCTTTAAAACAGGCAGAAGAACAGGAATACCTCCTGCATTTTCCACACCTGCACAGTAAGCATGATTTACATAGTCGGCAGGTACCGGAGCCGGGCCGCCGTTATTTGACATGTGGGCACCAAGGATGCCGATCACAGGTTTTTTCATTTGTATTTATCCTCCTGAATCATGTTTGTAAGATTTAATAACAGTATAACTCATTTTGCAGAAAATAAAAGCAATTTATAATTGACTAACTGAGGAAAAACGGAATACAATATTAGTACAATAAAGATAATTGACTGAAAATATTAGTTACGAATAACTTAAGTTAGTCAACGTTAATATGTATTCCCAGAATACATGGATCAGATTAGGGGGCATTTATATGCAGGCATTAACAGAAATAAAGCCTGGTGAGATCTGCACCATCAAATGGATGACAGCAGGTGCAAAAATCGCAGAATGGATGGAAGAACACAATATTAAAGAAGGAAGCCGTATTACAGTGATCCAAAACTGTATGGGAGACCTGATCATTGGCACCAGAAAAGGAAAGGTGGCAGTGGGAAAAGAGATCGCTTTCAGGATCAAAGTATAACCAGATTAAAGGTACGCTGTAGTTCAGCCGTGCATCTGCCTTATGAATATAGAAAACTTATTGAGAAATGTTGGAATTGATTAACCACAGATGGATTTGCTAAAGTATCAAATGTAAAAAATAAATATAAAAACACCTGACAATTTAAGGAGGATAAAAATATGATGTTAGATATCGGTAAAGTTAAGAAGATTGGTTTATTTGCAAGCGGTGTACTGTTTGGTACAGCTGGTGTTAAGGTTTTAGGAAGCAAGGATGCTAAAAAGTTCTATATTAATTGTCTGGCAGCAGGCCTTCGTGCAAAGGATTGCGTTATGACCACTGCAACTAATATTCAGGAAAATGCAGAGGATATCCTTGCAGAAGCAAAGGAAATCAACGAGCAGAGAAATAAAGAAGAAGTTTTCGAGGATGAGAGCCAGGCAGAAGAGTCTTTCAAGGAAGAAGAAGCAGAAACCGCTGAGGCTTAATTAAAAACTAATCGGGGGCCTGGGGAGAAACACTTCCCGGGCTTTCTTTTGCAGGAGTGATATACGTATGAAATTTTCTATTAAACATGAGATAAACGGAAGATTCCGTATCCATGTATTCCAGAAAGGAATTATGAGCCTGCGTCAGGCTGATCTGCTTCAGTATTACCTTGAAACACTTCCAGGTGTACAGAATGCAAAAGTGTATGAACGGACGGCAGACGCAGTTATTCTTTATAAAGGTGACAGAAAAGAGATCCTGGAAGGCATCAGGACCTTTTCTTATGAGAATGAGGAATTAGAGGAGATCGTACCGGTAAACAGCGGACGTGGCTTAAACAGAGAGTATCAGGAGAAGCTGTTTAAACATGTGGCTGTGCGAGTGGTTACAAAGACCTGTTTCCCATTCTGGTTAAGAGCTGCTTATACTACAGCAAAAGCGATCCACTATGTATTTAAGGGTATCCGCTGTCTGCTTAAGGGCAAGCTGGAGGTAGAAGTCTTAGATGCAACGGCCATCACTGTTTCTATTATAAGAAACGACTTTGATACAGCCGGTTCCGTTATGTTCTTACTTGGAATTGGCGAGCTGTTAGAGGAATGGACTCATAAGAAATCTGTAGGCGACCTGGCAAGAAGCATGTCTTTAAATATTGAAAAGGTATGGCAGAATGTAGATGGTACAGAAGTTTTAGTTCCTGTTTCCAATATTAAAGAAGGAGATCTTGTAACAGTCCATGTTGGAAATGTGATCCCGTTAGACGGCGAAGTTGTAACCGGAGAAGCTATGGTAAATCAGGCTTCCATGACCGGTGAGTCAGTTCCTGTAAAGAAGGAAGCAGGTTCTTATGTTTATGCAGGAACAGCAGTGGAAGAGGGAGAGATCACCCTTAAAGTTAAACATGCAGCAGGTTCTACCCGCTTTGAGCGTATTGTAAAGATGATCGAGGATTCAGAAAAATTAAAATCATCTGTAGAAGGAAAGGGCAAGTCTGGCAGATGCTCGGTTCCATGGAGTCTTGGCGGAACGGCGCTTACCTGGCTGCTTACCCGCAACTCTACCAAAGCATTGTCGATTCTGATGGTAGACTTCTCCTGCGCATTGAAGCTTGCAATGCCGTTATCTGTTCTTTCCGCTATGCGTGAGGCAAACAGCCACCGTATCACTGTAAAGGGCGGAAAGTTCTTAGAGGCTGTATCTGAGGCACATACCATTGTATTTGACAAGACCGGTACTCTTACAAAGGCAGAGCCGGTACTGGCCGATATCGTTGTGTTTAACGATATGACTAAAAATGAGATTTTAAGAATTGCTGCCTGCCTTGAGGAACACTTCCGCATTCTATGGCCAATGCAGTTGTGAAAGAAGCTGTAGAAAGCTTGTCCATGAAGAGATGCATTCAAAGGTTGACTATATTGTGGCACATGGTATTGCAGCCTATGTTAATGAGGAACGTGTTGTCATCGGAAGCCATCATTTTGTATTTGATGATGAAAAGTGTACGATCCCAGAAGAGCATAAACAGGCATTTGATGAGCTGCCACCTTATTATTCTCATCTGTATATGGCAATCGGCGGAAAACTGGCAGCAGTTATCCTCATTGAAGATCCTCTTCGTCCGGAGGCAAAGGATACGATTGAAGCTTTAAAACACCTTGGCATTAAGAAGATCGTTATGATGACCGGTGACAGTGAGAGAACCGCAAGAGCGATTGCTGAAAAAGTAGGTGTTGACCAGTACTTCTCAGAGGTACTTCCAGAAGATAAAGCCGGATTTGTAGAGCGTGAAAAGTCTCTTGGCCACAAGGTTATTATGATCGGTGACGGAATCAATGATTCCCCTGCACTTTCTGCAGCTGATGTAGGTATTGCGATCAGCGAAGGTGCTGAGATCGCAAGAGAGATCGCAGATATTACTATTTCTGAGGAAAATCTGTATCAGCTGGTTACATTAAAGGCAATCAGCAATGGTCTGATGAAGCGGATCCATGGAAATTACCGTTTTGTTATCGGATTTAACTTAGGATTGATCCTTTTAGGCGTTGCCGGTGTGATCGCGCCTGCTACCTCTGCGCTGCTGCACAATACATCAACACTGGGCATCAGCTTAAAGAGTATGACCAATCTGTTAAATGACCAGGAAAAGAGAAAAGAATATGAAGAGGCAGAAGCCTGATTTTGGAACAGGTTTTGCTTTCAGAAAATAAAAAAGGCATGAAAGGCCGCTGTAAGGGAAAAAATCCTTTGCAGCGGCTTTTTTGTATTATCATAGATCCTCCATAACCTTTTTCGCAGAATATTTTTGATGTGAAACAGCCATGCTAAAAATAAAGAAAAAGAGAAAGGAAAGGCTGGAAATGGTATGGAGCAGAAACGAGGAAGATCCACTATTTTATTCGAACATCCGCCGGTGATCAGAAGTATGGCTTCTGTAGCGGGGACAAAAGAAGGGGAAGGACCTTTGGGAACGCTGTTTGACATTGTGGAGCAGGATGACAAAATGGGAAAGGAGAACTGGGAAGAAGCAGAAAGCGCCATACAGGAAAAGGCGGCCAGAATGGCCATAACAAAGGCTGACCTTACAGAAAATCAGGTGGATTACTGTTTTGCAGGTGATCTCTTGGGCCAGCTGATCGCAACCTCATTTGGAACCGGAAGCCTGAAAATCCCTATTTTCGGACTCTATGGAGCCTGTTCTACCATGGGAGAAGCATTAGGGCTTGGTGCAATGACTGTAAATGGAGGATATGGGAAAAATGTGCTGGCCATGGCTTCCAGCCACTTTGCCACAGCGGAAAAAGAATTTCGTTTTCCTCTTGCTTATGGAAATCAGCGGCCCAAATCCGCTACATGGACGGTAACAGGCTGCGGGGCGGCAGTAGTGGGAAAATATGGAGAAAAAGGGATCGCAAAGATCACAGGGCTCACCACAGGTCAGGTTGTGGATGCAGGGATCAGAGATTCCATGAATATGGGAGCGGCCATGGCACCGGCAGCTTTTCATACGGTTATGCAGAATTTGAAAGATCTTGAGATCACAAAGGAACAGCTGGAAAAGGGTTGGTATGACAAGATCATTACCGGTGATCTGGGAAAAATTGGAAAACAGGCTCTGGCAGATCTGCTAAAAGAAGAGGGACTGGAAGCGGAACCATTTTTAATGGACTGCGGCATGGAGATCTATGACAGTGGGAAACAGGATACCCATGCAGGAGGAAGCGGCTGCGGCTGCAGTGCATTAGTCCTTGGAGCGCTAATATTGCCAAATATCCAGGCAGGTATTTGGAAGAGAGTCCTTTTTATTCCAACAGGTGCTTTGCTTTCTACAGTCAGTTTTAACGAAGGTCAGACCATACCGGGGATTGCCCATGGGGTAATATTGGAATCTATGGGAATATAAAGTAAAACAAGGGAAAGCCAATGAAGTAGATGAAAGGCGGTATATGGAAATGGATTATATAAGAGCGTTTTTTGCAGGAGGAGTGATCTGCGCCCTGGTGCAGATCTTAATGGAAAAGACCAAAATGATGCCCGGCCGTATTATGGTCCTTTTAGTAGTAACCGGAGCCATTTTAGGTGCAGCTGGCATTTATGAGCCATTTAAAGAGTGGGCTAAAGCAGGAGCAAGTGTTCCTCTTTTGGGCTTTGGAAATACTCTGTGGCAGGGCGTAAAAAAGGCAGTAGACGAGGAAGGTGTAATAGGAGCCTTTAAAGGAGGCTTTACGGCAGCTTCCGGAGGAATCAGTGCAGCACTTGTATTTGGATATCTGGCATCACTGGTCTTTAAACCGAAAATGAAATAAGAAAATAAAAAAGGGGACTGATGGGGTCTGTATTTAAAAACAGTCCCCTCAGTCCCTAAAATCTGGTTCTGAGTAAGGCGTAAAAGAGATTGGATATATCCTTGGATAGACCGAAGTTAATGTCTTGCTCCAGGTCCGGTATATTCCCATTCTGGTGCTGTAGAAGGCTGGTATCCAGGTCCTACAGGAACTACGGTTGCTCTGGTAGGCGCGGTAGTTTCGCTGCCTCCCGGGGTGACTATGCCATCCTCAATGGTAGGTGAGATGATGGTGGAGTTATGGCTGTGGATCGTGCAGTAGTCCGGGATAGAGAAAACGGAGTCGTCAGTTGCCAGATTCTCTTCCCCTTCCGGAAGTACCATACATACTTTTGTTGTTTTGTTAGGACAGAATTCGGTAGAACGCTTTCCAGAATCTGCGCAGACACTTACGGCTACATGTTTATCACATACTTCCGTAGGAGCCGTTCCTTTTGCAAAATATTCGGTATAAACTGCATCGCCTCTTGGATCGTGGTCACATACGCCGGATACAGCACGTTTGCCGGATTTGCGGCAGATTTCAGCGGTTTCAATGCTGTCAGGAACTGTAAATCCAGGATCTTCCAGACCTTCATGTACCCGGTTCATGATGTTGCGCCAGATATCCTTGTGGAAAGAAGTTCCGCCGTTATCCACATTTCCATGTTTTAACTTCTGGTTGTTGTCACAGCCGCCCCAGACACCTGCTGTGTAATAAGGGGTAAAGCCTACGAACCATACGTCATTGTTGCTGGTAGTAGTACCACTTTTTCCTGCTGCAGACATACCTGTAAGAGCTGCGCGGGTACTGGTGGAGTTAATGGATACGCCGGAGCGGGCAAATTTCCGGTTTGCTTTCATGGATTCAGACATGGCATCTGTCAGCAGGAAAGCGGTGGAGTCTTTTAATACCTGTTTGGTCTCAGGTTCATTGTCGATCAGTACTTTGCCGTCATGATCCAGGATCTTTGTGAAAAATCTTGGGGTGGTGTAAACACCGCCGTTTGCAATTGCGGCATAGGCAGCGGTCAGTTCCATGTTGGAAACACCCTTTGTAATGCCGCCCAGTGAGAGAGCAGCGCCCAGGTCATCTTTGGTAAGAGAGGTGATACCCATATTTTCTGCATATTCTACACCAAGCTGAGGAGTAACTGTTTCCATTAAAGTACGTACTGCAATAATATTCATAGAGTAGATAATGCCTTCACGGATGTTGGAATATCCGGTAAATCCACGGCTTTCTCCCCACCAGTTGCGGAATGTTTTGTTGCCGATGGTATAAGGGGCATCATAGTAAACTGTTCCAAGTGTGGCTCCGCAGGTATCAATAGCAGGAGCAAAAGCAGTCAGTACCTTGAAAGAAGAACCAGGCTGGCGGTAAACATTGGTGGCACGATTTAAAGTACGGCTGGCAGTTTTTTCACCGCGGCCGCCGGAAAGAGCTTTTACCTCACCAGTATGCTGATCCATGATAAAGAAAGAAGCCTGTGGCTGCAGAATCAGGTTCTGACGTTCTGCGATCACATCATCTCCGTCTTTTAAAAGCCATGCCTTGTATTGGTCAATGTCTGCCTGAACTTCTTCTTTGCTGTTATAAAGGCCTTCAAATGCGGTGTCTCCCAAGGTGTTTTTGCGGTAAGCACGTAAATTCTCTTCGGAATAATGCTGTGTGATGCCGTCTGCATGGTTCACAGAAAGACGGTATTCCACAGAATACTTCGCTACTGTATAATTGCCAGGATCATTTACCTCTTCATCTACAATGGCCTGGATCTTTGGATCCTGGGTGGTGTAGATCTTAAGGCCGCCGGAGTATACCAGATTGCTTGCCTGGCTTTCTGTATAGCCTAATTTTTTCATTAAGGCCTCAGTTACCTGATCGATCAGTTCATCTGTAAAATAGCTGTAATGGGAACTGGTTTCCTTGGCAGCTGTATTTACATTCTGGATCCTGTCATATACATCATCGGAAAGTGCGTCTTCCATCTGTTCTTTTGAGATATAATTCTGGTCTACCATATTCTGAAGGACGATCTGTCGTCTGGTATTGTTGTTTTCAGGATTGGTAATGGGATTATATCGGGAAGGATTGGAGGTAATAGATGCAAGGACCGTACATTCTGCAAGAGTAAGGTCAGAAACGTCTTTATTAAAATACCGGCGCGCTGCTACCTTAACTCCCAGGAAGTATTGCTGCCCAGGTTGATGGTGTTCAGATAATTGGTGATAATGGTTTTCTTTGTTTCTTCTTGGCTTAAACCGGAATTTTTCTCCAGCTGGACAGCAAGATACTGTTCCTGAAGTTTTCGCTCAATGCGGGCACCCCAGCTTGTCTCCATGCCGCCGGAAAAAATATTATTTTTAATGAGCTGCTGGGTAATGGTACTTCCGCCGCCGGAATAGTCGTCGCTGACCACACCTTTTACAGCTCTGGCAATAGAGCGCAGATCAATACCGTCATGAGTCCAGAAACGGGAATCTTCAATGGCAACAAAGGCATTGACCAGATTTTCAGGAAGCTCTTCATAAGTTGCTGATTCACGGTTGGAACCGCTGGTGACAAGGGTTTCTGTAAGATTTCCTTCCGCATCAAAGACTGTAGTGGCAAAACGATCCGGCTGGATATTCATAATATCCACAGTAGGGGCATTATCAATAATACCCTTGATCATTCCAAATCCTACAGCCGCTCCTGCAACTGCCAGAAAAAGGAACAGGATAAAAAATGCCTTGAAAATATTAAAAACAAGTCTGGATGTGTATTTCCCGGTTTTCGATGAAAGGGACTTAAGCCGTCGCTCAGTCTCATATTGTCCGTAGTTCATATGATCTCCTTTATGGTAGTATGTCGGCAGGCTGAACTATAACATTTGAACAGAAAACAGCCGATGAAACTCCTACGATTATACAACAATTTTCAGGAAATGAAAAGGGGGTGCTGTTCATGCGCTGCATGACCAGCAATGCGAACAGTACCCCTTGCAAGCTTCTTATGTTTATATTATGATGATAGATATGAATATTTTTATAAGGAGCGTATAAAGTGGCAGAAAACTGTAAGATTATATATAAGGAAGGAACGGGAGAACTGGTGGAGAAAAAGTCCCGGTTTATTGCCCAGATCCGTCCGGTAAAGTCAGAGGAAGAGGCTCTGGCTTTCGTAGAAGAGACCAGAAAGAAATACTGGGATGCAAGGCACAACTGCTATGCCTACATTATTAAAGGAGAAGGTGCGACTCCTGCTGCCAGGTGCAGTGATGACGGGGAGCCTTCACAGACAGCGGGAAAACCGATATTGGATGTCCTTATGGGAGAAGGTCTTATGGATGTGTGTGCAGTGGTCACAAGATATTTCGGAGGCACACTTCTTGGTACCGGCGGTCTGGTAAGAGCCTATTCAGGTGCAGTGAAAGAAGGACTTGAAAATGCGCAGATCCTGGAGAAAAAGCAGGGCATTCGCATGGAAGTGACCACAGATTATAACGGTGTGGGAAAGATCCAGTATCTTGCAGCTCAGGAAGGCATTGATACACTGGACAGTCAGTATACTGATAAAGTGGTATTTATCTTTCTGGTTCCTGAAGAACAGGAGGAAAGTTTTAAGGCGAAACTGATAGAGAGTACAAACGGCAGAGCTTTGATCCGCACAGACGGGGAAGTATATTACGGAAAGTGCGGGGGAGAGCTGATATTATTATAAAAAAACCTTGCATTCTGTATAAGGGAATGATATACTACAAAATTGTGGCTGAGACAAAAAGATTCGTATATATAAAAGGAAGATAATCACTATGAAGACAAAAAGAGAAGATGTAAGAAACATTGCCATTATCGCCCACGTTGACCACGGTAAAACCACCCTGGTAGACGAGCTGTTAAAGCAGAGCGGTGTATTCCGTGCAAACCAGGAAGTTCAGGAACGTGTAATGGACTCTAACGATATTGAACGTGAGAGAGGTATCACGATCCTTTCCAAGAATACTGCTGTATACTATAAAGATACAAAGATCAATATCATTGACACCCCAGGACATGCAGATTTCGGCGGCGAAGTAGAGCGTGTACTTAAAATGGTAAATGGTGTTGTACTGGTAGTGGATGCTTACGAAGGCCCTATGCCTCAGACAAAGTTCGTGCTTCAGAAAGCTCTGGAATTAGACCTGTCCGTTATCGTCTGCATCAACAAGATTGATCGTCCGGAGGCAAGACCGGCAGAAGTTATTGATGAGACTCTGGAACTGATGATGGATCTGGACGCTTCTGACGAGCAGTTAGACTGCCCGTTTATCTATGCATCTGCAAGAGCAGGTTTTGCAAGATATGAATTAGATGATACAAATAATGATATGGGACCTCTCTTTGAAACCATTGTTAAGCATATCCCGGCTCCGGAAGGTGACCCGGAAGCACCAACCCAGGTACTGATCAGCACCATTGACTACAACGAGTTCGTTGGCCGTATCGGTGTCGGCAAGATCGACAACGGAAGCTTAAGAGTCAATCAGGAATGTGTTCTGGTAAACCATCATGATCCTGATAAATTCAAAAAGATCAAGATCGGCAAGCTGTATGAGTTTGACGGTTTAAAGAGAGTAGAAGTACAGAAGGCAGAGATCGGTTCTATCGTAGCTATTTCCGGTATTGCAGATATCCACATTGGAGATACCATCTGTTCTCCGGAAAATCCGGAAGCAATCCCGTTCCAGAAGATCTCTGAACCGACCATTGCTATGTATTTCATGGTAAATGACAGCCCGTTAGCTGGCCAGGAAGGAAAATTCATTACTTCCCGTCACTTAAGAGACAGACTGTTCCGTGAGTTAAATACAGACGTCAGCCTTCGTGTAGAGGAGACAGAGTCTGCAGACTGCTTCAAGGTATCCGGCCGTGGTGAGCTGCATCTGTCTGTCCTGATCGAAAATATGCGCCGTGAAGGATATGAGTTTGCAGTAAGCAAGGCAGAGGTACTTTACAAATATGATGAGCGCAACCGCAAGTTAGAGCCGATGGAGTTAGCTTACATTGACGTTCCGGAAGAGTTTACCGGCGCAGTCATCCAGAAGCTGACTTCCAGAAAGGGTGCTCTTCAGGGCATGAGCCAGGCAGCAGGCGGCTATTCCAGATTGGAATTCTCCATTCCGTCCAGAGGTCTGATCGGCTATAGAGGCGATTTTATGACTGATACAAAGGGTAATGGTATCTTAAATACAATTTTTGACGGTTATGCTGAGTACAAGGGTGACATCGCTTACCGCCAGACTGGTTCCCTGATCGCATTTGAGGCTGGTGAGTCTATTACTTACGGTCTGTTTAATGCACAGGAAAGAGGTACACTGTTTATCGGACCTGGTGTTAAAGTATATTCTGGTATGGTCATCGGACAGAGCCCGAAGGCTGAAGACGTTGAGATCAATGTCTGCAAGACCAAGAAGCTGACCAATACCCGTTCTTCCAGCGCAGATGAGGCATTAAAGCTGACTCCTCCTAAGATCATGAGTCTGGAGCAGTGCCTGGACTTTATCGATACAGATGAGCTTCTGGAAGTAACTCCTGAGAGCCTGCGTATCCGTAAGAAGATCCTGGATCCAACTCTTCGTAAGAGAGCTTCTTTTAAGAATAAATAAAAGAAAGTGCATACGCAATACAATACCCAACTGAGGGAGTAGTGGCATTGTTTGAAAAGGCAGTGTGACAAGTCAACATACTGGTCAAGGACCTGGCTTGTCTTAAATAACGAGACTCATGTATGGCTTATTAGTCATACATGATGTCTCGTTTTTTTATATGATAATACAGGATCAAAAACATGAGTAAGAAGCCAGTATTCAAAGAAAAATAAAAGGATTATGAATGTTTTTTGAAGATTCCGAGAGTACATATAAATCACAAGGAGATGAGAGACATGAAAGACGCTTACACGAAAACGCCAGAGCAGGTGCTTTCTGAACTGCATTCAGACGGCAGCAGCGGCCTGACGAAAGAACAGGCAGAGCAGTCCAACGCAAAAAATACGGGGCCAATACCTTTATCAGGGAAAGCCATGAATCTCTGTTAAAAAAGATCTGGGATGCTTCCACAGAACCTATGCTTTTGATGCTGATCTTTGCGGCAGTGATCACATTGGGCGTGAATATTGCCCGCTATATGACGGGAGGCGAGTATAATTTCCTGGAATGTGCCGGTATTTTTGCGGCCATCGCATTATCCGTGGTTATTACCATTATCACAGAAGGAAAAAGTGCCAAGGCTTTTGAGGCATTAAACCGCATCAATGAAGATACACTGGTAAAGGCATTACGAGATGATGCACCTCAGCTGATCCCACAGAAGGATATTGTGGTAGGAGATATTCTGTTAGTAGAAACAGGAGACAAGCTGGTAGCAGATGCCAGGCTGTTAGAAAGTAATGATCTCAGCGCAGATGAATCTTCTCTCACAGGGGAAAGCCTTCCTGCGCCAAAAGACGCTGATGCAGTCTGTCCGCTGTCCACACCTGTGGCAGAACGGAAGAATATGCTGTATTCCGGATGCTTTGTTTCAAGCGGTACAGGAAAAGCAGTGGTAACTGCCGTTGGAAATAATACAGAGTTTGGACAGATCGCAAAAGAATTGTCATCCATTGAAAAAGACACCACACCTCTTCAGGAAAAGCTGGACCGTCTGGGAAAGACCATTACTGTACTGGAGTAACAGCAAGCGAGCATTTATCGTATTTGCCATCCAGATCATTGGTTTTGCTATGTCCCATACCATGAACTGGGAAACAGTATCAGACGCATTTATTACCAGTATTGTCCTGATCGTAGCAGCAGTTCCAGAAGGACTTCCTACCATTGTAGCGGTATCCCTGGCATTAAACATTATTAAAATGTCCCGGGAAAATGCCCTGGTAAAGAAAATGATCGCCTGCGGAGACAGTAGGCTGCATCAATATCATCTGCTCTGACAAAACAGGAACTCTTACAGAGAATAAAATGACCGTACAGCAGATTTATACAAAGGGAGAACTGCTGGAACCGGAAAAGCTTACAGATGTCTGTCTTCTGGAAAACTTCTGTATTAACAGCAATGCCAATGTGACCATAGAAGGAAGAGACCCACGAAGCTTTGGCAACCCTACAGAATATTGCTGCTTAGTTCGCGACAAGAAAAGCAGGCTGGGATTATGCTGATAAGAGAGAAAAAGCAGATGTTGCCCATATATTCCCTTTCTCCTCCCAGAAAAAGGATATGAGCACCATCCTTCGAACAGAAGATGGATATTTATGTAAGGGAAATCGAAAAGATCATGGCTCTTTCCAGCAATCTGACAGAAGAGGAAAAGAAGAAACTGGAGAAAGGTCGCACTTCCTTCCAGAGCCGGTGCGGAGACGTATATCACTACATTTGCACATAAAAAACTGGCTCAGTATACTGGTGAAGAGACCCAGGAAGAGCTGGAAACAGATCTGACTTATGATGGTTTCGTTGTTATTTCCGACCCATTAAGCCCGGATGTTTACGGTGCCATCGGCCGCTGCCGCAAAGCAGGCATTGAAGTAAAGATGCTTACCGGTGATAATATTTTAACAGCAAGAGCCATTGCAGACGAGCTTCACATGCTGGATGCAGACCATATTGCAGTAGAAGCATCGGAAATTGAAAAGATGTCGGATGAAGAACTGGCACAGAGTGCTTAAAGAAGATCAGGTAATCGCCGAAGTACCCCCCTTGTTAAGATGCGCGTGGTAAAGGCCTTAAAAGCACAGGGCAATGTAGTGGCAGTTACAGGTGATGGTATTAACGATGCCCCTGCTATCAAGAATGCAGATGTTGGTATCGCCATGGGTATCGCAGGTACAGAAGTTACCAAAGAGGCCAGTGATATTGTTCTTCTGGATGATTCTTTCTCCACTATTATAAAAGCCGTGCAGTGGGGACGGGCGATCTACGAGAATTTCAAGCGCTTTATCCAGTTCCAGCTGACGGTTAATGTATCCTCGGTAGTCGTGGTAGTCTGTTCCATTCTGGCGGGCTTTGAGGCACCATTTACAGCCCTTGATCTGTTGTGGATCAATATTATCATGGATGGTCCGCCAGCACTGACACTGGGACTGGAACCCATCCGTGATGATATTTTAAACCGTCCGCCAACACGCAGGGATGAAAATATCATTTCCAAAGATATGATGGCTCGTATTTTTGTAAATGGCATTTATATTTCCATCGTATTTATGCTCCAGCATTTTACGAATTTCCTGGGAGCAGCACCGCAGCAGGAAGCAACGGTTCTGTTTACCATGTTTGTTGTATTTCAGCTGTTTAATGCATTTAACTGCCGTGAACTGGACCGGACACCTGTATATAAGAACCTGCTTAATAATAAGCTGATGTTAGGTGTATTTCTTCTGGTTTTGATCCTGCAGATGATTATCACACAGGCCGGAGGTGCTGTATTTGAGACCGTTCCGTTGTCTGTGGGACTCTGGTGTAAGATCCTGGCGGTATCCTGCAGCGTCGTCGTATTAGATGAAATCTGGAAACTGCTTGGAAAATAAAAAAGAATGTGCTTTGGCACATATCCATCTCTTTTTTCTGTCGTTTTCTGTCGGAAAAAAGAGGTGGATTTTTTAGTATATCCGGTCTATTTGTACAGGCCTTTTCATAAATTATCTATGTAAGGCAAAGCCCGAATAAAATAAAAAATGGAAAAGAAGAGGAGAAGTACTATGCCGGAAAAAATGATCGAAAACAACAAGGTAAGCGTGATCGGAGAAATCGTATCAGACTTTACATTCAGCCATGAAGTCTTTGGAGAAGGTTTCTATGTGGTAGAGTTGTCAGTAAACCGTTTAGTGAGCAGGCGGATATCATTCCCTTAATGGTTTCTGAACGGCTTGTAGATGTACATAAGGACTACAAGGGCTGCACAATGGAGGCAATTGGTCAGTTCAGGTCCTACAACCGTCACGAAGGAGCAAAAAACCGCCTGATGTTATCGGTGTTTGTACGGGAGATTCATTTTATGGATGAATTTACTGACTATACAAAGACCAACCAGATCTTCTTAGACGGTTATATCTGCAAGGCGCCTATCTATCGAAAAACGCCTCTGGGGCGTGAGATCGCAGATCTGCTGTTGGCGGTGAACCGTCCTTATGGCAAGTCCGATTACATCCCCTGTATCAGCTGGGGCCGTAATGCCCGCTTTGCTTCCGGATTTGAAGTTGGAACAAGGGTACGTATCTGGGGAAGAGTCCAGAGCCGGGAGTATACAAAGAAGATCACAGAGACTGAATGTGAGAAACGGATTGCTTATGAGGTATCTATCAGCAAGTTGGAGTGTGACGAAATTTAAAAAAATTTTCATATTTAGACAGGAAAATCCACTGGAAATTGTAAGAAATATTTGCATTATTACATAAATTGTGCTAGAGTGGTTTTGGAAAATTGCTCACATGAGAGAATAGACATGAGGTGCAGAATGATGAAGGAAAATCTGATACAGGTGATCTGCGGACCTGGAAAGGGAAAGACCGCAAGTGCCTTGGGAAGAGGCGTAGCCGCTCTTTTAAAAGGGAAGACAGTCATCATGGTACAGTTTTTAAAGGGCTCCATGGAAACAGAAGGAATGGGGATCATAAAACGACTGGAACCGGAGTTTAAATTATTCCGCTTTGAAAAATCACCTATATTTTTCGCCCAGCTTTCAGAAGAGGAAAAAGACGAAGCAAGGATCAATATCCGCAATGGACTGAATTTTGCTAAAAAAGTACTGGTTACAGGAGAGTGTGATATCCTGATCCTGGATGAGATTCTGGGCATTCTGGATGAAGGTATCATTTCTTTGGACGAGTTAAAGGCACTGATCTGTCAGGCAAGGCAGTCTGAGACAGAACTGATCATGACAGGTACTGTTTATCCTCAGGAACTGGATGAATATGCAGATGAGATCACCAAGGTCCAGACCCGGTATGAGCACTGTGAGGGTTAGACGTTGCTGGTCATGCAACCCATGAACAGTAACGGTTAGACTGGTAAAAAGCAACAGACATTTACAGTTGACATCTGCAGTTGATAATGCTAATATTAAAAACATAAAACAGAGTAGAGGTTGCGCTGATCAAGATTAACCGACTGGATGTGACAGGCACAGAGGAAGGCATGGTGAAAGGGAGAGGCGCCGAAGAAGAGAGAAAACCTGAAGAACTCTTTTCTGGGCACAGGGTTAAGAGCTTTGTGACTGTCATCCTGGTGGATGGAGAGCTACCGAAAGAGCAGATTCGTGAAGATGCGAAACCGTTGGAAGAGCTGACATTTACCTCAGCTCTTCTTTTTCTTTGATAGGAAGGACTCTGTTGGATCCGGGGACGCGTGTTTGCGTGTTTCCAACATAAAAATATATTCGTTATAGAAGAGAAGGAGAAAAACTATGGCAATTTTTGAAGGCGCTGGTGTTGCACTGATCACACCATTTAAGGAAAATGGGGAAGTAAATTATGATAAGTTAGAGGAAATCGTAGAAGAGCAGATCGCAGGAGGCACAGATGCCATCATCGCCTGCGGTACTACCGGAGAAGCTTCTACCATGACTCATGAAGAGCACCTGGATGTTATTAAGTTTGTATGTGATGTTACAAAGAAACGTATCCCTGTTATTGCAGGTACAGGTTCTAATTGTACAGAGACTGCTGTTTATCTGTCTCAGGAAGCAGAAAAGAGCGGTGCAGATGGTCTCCTGGTAGTATCTCCATATTATAATAAGGCAACCCAGAAGGGACTGATCGCACATTTTAGCACAGTTGCAAACTCTGTAAAGATCCCAATGCTTCTTTACAACATCACCGGAAGAACCGGTGTGACGATCCAGCCGGCTACCGTTGCTCATCTTTGGAAAAATGTAGATAATATTGTTGGTGTAAAAGAGGCAAATGGCGATTTTTCTGCTACAGCAACTTTGATGAATATAACAGACGGCGGCATTGATGTATATTCCGGAAATGATGATCAGATCGTTCCTTTATTATCCTTAGGCGGAAAAGGCGTTATTTCTGTATTATCCAACGTTGCTCCGGCAAAGGCACATGAGATCTGTGCAGCATACTTTGCAGGCGATGTAAAGCGCAGCGCAAAACTGCAGATCGAAGCAATTCCGCTGATCCATGCTTTATTCTGCGAAGTAAACCCGATTCCTGTTAAGGCAGCTATGAACCTTTTAGGAAAAGAAGTTGGATCTTTAAGAATGCCTTTAACTGAGATGGAACCAGAACATCAGGAGATTCTTAAGAAAGAATTACAGGCATACGGACTGCTGTAAGAAGAGCGTGAGCTTAAAAGCGTTAAACGTTAAAATTTCAGAACAGCAGAAGAAAGGAAAGAAAAATGGTCAGAGTTATCATGCATGGCTGCAACGGTGTTATGGGACAGGTCATCACCGGAATGGCAAAAGATATGGAAGGCCTTAAGATTGTTGCAGGTATTGATCTTAAAAACGATAAAGAAAATGGATATCCGGTATATGCTTCTTTAGAGGAGTGTAAAGAAGAGGCTGATGTAGTAGTGGATTTTGCTTCCCCAAAGGCAGCAGATCATCTTATGGATTTTTGCGCAGAAAAACAGCTGGGTTTGGTACTTTGCACCACCGGACTTTCTGAGGAACAGATCCAAAAAGCAAAGGAAACAGCGAAAAAAACAGCAGTGCTGCGTTCCGCAAATATGTCTTTAGGTGTTAATCTTTTATTAAAGCTGGTTCAGGATGCAGCGAAAGTGCTGGCAGGTTCCGGTTTTGATATTGAGATCGTGGAAAAGCATCACAACCAGAAAAAGGACGCTCCAAGCGGAACAGCTCTTGCGCTGGCTGATTCCATAAATGAATCATTAGGCAATCAGTATCATTATGTATACGACCGCAGCAGCGTTCATGAAAAGAGAGATCCCAAAGAAATCGGTATTGCATCTGTCCGCGGCGGCTCTATTGTAGGAGATCATGATGTAATCTTTGCCGGAAAAGATGAGGTTATTACCTTTAATCATACAGCTTATTCCAAGGCTATTTTTGCGAAAGGCGCCCTGGAAGCAGCAAAATTTCTGGCTGGAAAAGAGCCGGGACTGTATGATATGAGTGACGTTGTGCAGTTGTAATTTGATTAATTGCTATTTTGCGCTGATGGTTCGTTTTTTTGATTTTTTTGTGCTGCGAAAAACAGGAAAAATTTAACACAATAAAGCATTCTTCTTATTCACATACTAATAGCAGGAAAACGAAAGGAGAATGTTTTATGAAAAAGATCAGACCGTTTTTATTTGCATGCATGCTGGTGATATTGTCGCTATCCCTTACTGCCTGTGCAGGAAGAAAAAATGGCAATATGAATGAGACAGGACAGAATAGTGCCACTTCCTCAGCCGTCTCTGAAACCGGAAACGGTGCAGGAATGGAAACCGGGGAAAATGGTGTTACCGGGGACACGACATCTGGCTGGGGAGAAGGAGAGAACGGAACCATGACCGGCGGCACCAATGGAGAAACCCAGACTACAGGTGAAGGATTGATCGATGATCTTACAGATGACCTGAGCCGGGGCGTGTCTGATGGTGCAGATGCTCTGGAAGGCCAGTAATTTATGTGACAAACGGATGTGCTTTAAGGAGTGCTTCCCATATGGATTGTGTGATAACTGCCAGGAGAAAGAGGAAGATTCTTTTTCCTGGCAGTTTTTTGTGTACTGGGAAATCCTGTTAAACCGGCCTGGTACGCAAAAAGGCATTTTGTGGGGTTTGGCTCTTGCTGGAACGATGAAAATTTTTTATAATAAAACAGGAGTGCGTGGGAAAGGAATCCCATGAAGAAAAGAAAAGCGATAAGACGCTTAAATAAGATGCGAAGGGCGGGAGTAAAGGCCTGGAAGAAGAAAAAAACCTGCAAATGGCAGCTGTCTGTCATTTTGTTTCTGGTGCCTCTGGTTTTGTATGTCTTCATTTAAGGGACAGGATAGCTGGCGGGAGATCTGTATCAGTAAAGGAGAATTTATCAAAAAGAGAGATGGATACAGGAACAACGTGAAACTGGAAAAAACTGGAAATTCTGG
>SCPN01000909.1_pt1 | contig 24340 bp, 50 predicted proteins | sample 6106831 | NCBI WGS metagenome assembly SCPN01 (sample SAMN10720447, study PRJNA508395) | human gut metagenome | isolation source: Participant 1, 0 month
GAAAACGCGGCCCGTCAATCCTGTTGGACAGCCCCTTTTCCGGTGCCCGCTTTATGCCGGAACATCTCTCAAAGCCCGATATTCCCCAATCCCTTTCCCGAGGCTGGTGTTGCTCCCCTTTCAACCGGTGTGCTATAATGGCTAAAAGGGTAATTTCCCTGGAAATGGAAACGGAGGTGCTTAACATGGATGCATCCATCCAAAATGGCGGGCAGAATACAAACGGTCCACAGGGACAATCTTTGTGGTAGGGTTTGTGCTGTACAAAGCATTTTTGGGGGTGTTTTTCTCTTACAGCAACGGCTCTTCGCCAGTGATGGCCGCCGCCATCAAATGGCAGAGCGGATACTTCTTCTTCTCTATCCCTATCGGGGCTCCTTTGGACGATCCGGTTTTGTGGCCGGAAAATCCCGCTGCGGACCAAGGTGCTGCTCACCGTCTTTTTCCCAGTGCCGGTTTGGCTTGTTTTGGCCGGCATTTTTTACAGCGTCCCCTATGGGGTGTATAACTTCGGGAGCTCCGCAGGCAATCCCAGTAATACCCACCAGCGGCATTCAAAAGCCCATGCGCCTATCAATCGACTGGCGCATGGGCTCTCTTTTTGTAAGGCTCACTCCTTTACAATGGCGGTGGCCAAATAGAGGCAGGTGAGCAGCAGGGTGATGTTGCGGCTGTCGGATAGAAATAGGTAAACCGACAAGGCAAACAGCGGGACCAATGCCGCAAAGGAGAGAAAAGAGGCGAAGTCGATACTCGGCGGATGCAGTTCTCCAAGGCGAGGCGCATCAGGTTGCCCCATCTAAATTGCCGATGGGCAGCAGGTGGAAAATCCCCAATACCCCGCTGATAGCTGTAAACATCGCCCCCACCGGCTGTTCCCCCCACAGGAGAAGCACCGGCCGGGCGGGGGCGAACTGAACACCGGACCCATTAGGTGGATGCAGGCTTCCCAGAGCGGAAGAAAGGTCTCTCCCCCGCTGGATGTGGATGCTGGCCGGTGAAACCGACCGGATCTCCCCGCCGGCGAGGGCGAACCCCACCAGGTGGCCCACCTCATGGATGAGGATGCACAGCAGCATCATAGCGGAAAATCCCGACCGGTCAGCGGTCAGGAAAGGGCCAGCAGCAGAAAAAAGGCGCAGCGCACTGGGGTGTCGAATAGGCGGATGGTCATTTGGACAAGATCCTCCTGGAACGAGCCAGGCGGGATCGGTAGTCGGGCTGGCCTCCGACTTCAAAGTGGAGATGGGGCCCAGTGGAATCCCGGTGCTGCCCACCAGGGCGACCCGCTCCCCTGGCGCAGGTTCATCCCCTCTTGGGCGATGAGGGCGGAACAGTGGCCATGGGTGGTCTTGAGGCCGCCCCGTGGTCGATCACCAGGTAATTTCCCAAAGAATGGCTGACTCGGTCTCCACCACCCGGCCGGGCAGCACCGCTTTGATGGGGTTCCCGTAGGTGCGGCGATGTCCATACCGGTGTGGAAATCCAGGTTGTCGGTCAAGGGGTGCAGACGGTACCCAAAGGGAGGTCACCGTTCCGGAGACCGGTATGCCAGCTTGGCCGAGACCATCACCGGCGCCAAGGTCATCCCCTCTGGGGTTCCATCGCTCGTTTTGTCCTTCCAGCTCACCGGGTTCCACCCCCTTGCCATCCAGCACCGGCTCACTGGAGGAATTCTCCCCTTCGGCAGCCCAAATCAGGCAGGCTGGAGGCGTCCTCCGGGGTCAGCACTTCCCTCCCCAGGCCGCCAGGCAGAGGTGGGGAAGCCCTCGTCCCTCGGTGTCCGATTCATCCCCCATATCCAGGGGAAGGATGGGTCGGCGGCGTAGGGCAGCACCATGGGCTGACTTTCAGACCCGCTTGCGGGCTCCTCTGGCTGGGATGCCATAGAGGGCGCAGGCTCCGGCTGGGACTGTGTGCTTTGGGGCGATTCCACCGGCACAATGCCGGAGAACAGCTTAGAGACATAGTCGTACTGGAAATTCTCCAGGCCGTACTGCCTGGCCTTCTGCACCATGGGGAAATCCACCGATTCCTCGCTCATCCGGGCGACCGTTTCCCGGGCTTCCAAAGGGGTAAAATCCGGGTTGATGCGGGCAGCCAGAAATGCCCCCATCAACAGGGCGATACAAAAACCCATCTGCACCATCAACCACCGGGATCGGGTCAGGGCTTGCGAGTTCTGCCTGCGGTTTCGGGGTAATAGCTTCTTCTTCGATCCATCATTTTTCCCGCCTCCTGACATTCCGGATATTCTACCTCCATTTCCTATGCCAAAATCAGGAAAATGCGCAAAGAAGCCGGCCAATTGGCCGGGCTTCTTTAAAACCGCAGGATTATTGTTTGCTCTTGATGCTCATCAATGGACTTGGCCGCAGTTTTGCCTGCGCCCTGGCCAAGGATAACCGTTGCGGCGCCAGACACCGCGTCACCGCCGGCGTAACGCCCTCGCGGCTGGTCTTCATGGAATAGGCGGCCACAATGCAGCACTTGTTGGTGTCAGGGCCCTTGGTGGTGTTCTTGATCAGCGGGTTGGGGGAGGTGCCGATAGCCATGATGACGGTATCCATCCAGGACGAAGTTGGAACCCTCTTTGGCGATGGGACGGCGGCGGCCGGAAGCCGTCGGGCTCGCCAGCTCCATCTCCACACATTCAATGCCGATGAATTGTTTGCCTGTCGTCGCCAAGATCTGAACGGGGTTGTTCAGGTTCAGCGAAGATCCCCTCTTCTTTGGCGTGGTGGATTTCCTCCAGACGGGCGGGCATCTCTCTTCGGACCGGCGGTAGATGATATAAGTCTCTCGGCAGGCGTTTGGCTACAGCGGGCGGCGTCCATAGCGTTGCCGCCGCCCACGACGGCGACTGCCTTGCTGTATGTGGCGGATGGGGGTCTCATAGCCCTCGTGCGCTGTAAGCCTTCATCAGGTTGACTCGGGTCCAGGTACTCGTTGGCGGAGTAGACACCACGTAGCTCTCGCCAGGGAGTGCCCATGAAGTGGGCAGACCGGCCCGGAACGATGAACACTGCTTCAAAGCCCATGTCGTCCATTAATCTCATCGATGGTGAGGACTTTGCCGATGACCATGTTGGTCATGACCTTGACGCCCTGCTGCTTCAGGATGTCCACCTCGTTGGCGACGATCTCTTTGGGCAGACGGTTGGGGGATACCGTACCCAGAACGCCGCCAGCCACATGGGAGGCTTCGAAGATGGTGACGTCGTAACCCCAAGAGGCCAGGTCGCCGGCACAGGAAAGGCCGGCAGGGCCGGACAATAATGGCGACTTTGTGGCCGTTGGACTCGACTTTTGCCACTTTGGGCTCGCAGTGGGTCATGTTCCAGTCGGCGACAAACCGCTCCAGACGACCGATGGCGACAGGCTCGCCTTTGATGCCCCGGACGCATTTGCTCTCACGCACTGGGATTCCTGAGGGCAGACGCGGCGCTGATAGCGGGCAGGCAGTTGGTGGTCTTGATGATCTCATAGGCGCCGACAAACCCCCTCAGCGACCTTGGCGATGAACTCAGGGGATGCGCACGTTAACCGGGCAGCCGGCAACGCAGGGTTTGTGTTTGCAGTTGAGGGCAGCGTTTGGCCTCTTCAATAGCCATCTCCTCGGTGTAGCCCAGGGTGACTTCCAGGAAGTTTTTGTTGCGGACGTTGGGGTCCTGCTCCGGCATGGGAGTTTTGTCAAAATCATAATAGGCATTGTGGTGACCTCCTAATCCGAGACGGCAGACGTGGTCTTCTCTTCTTCTTTGTAGAATGTATTGCGGAGCATCAGCTCATCAAAGTCAACCTCATGGCCGTCAAAGTCAGGGCCATCCACGCAGGCGAACTTGATCTTGCCGCCTACAGTGACACGGCAGCCCCGCACCCGGTGCCGTCGATCATGATGGGGTTCAAGCTGACGATGGTCTTGATGCCGTAGGGCTTGGTGACCTCGCAGACAAATTTCATCATGACGACGGGCCGATGGCGACATTGACAGGTCATACTCGTTGCCGGCGCGTCGATCAGGGACTGGAAGCTTGTTGGTGACAAAGCCCTTCTCGCCGTAGGAGCCGTCGTCGGTGGTGATGTACAGGTTGTCGGAGACAGCTTTGAACTCATCCTCCAGGATTACAATGTCCTTGTTGCGGAAACCGGCGATGACATCGACTTTGCAGCCCATCTCATGGAGGGCTGTGGCGGAGGGATAGGCGATGGCGCAGCCGACGCCGCCGCCGATGACGCAGGCTCTCTTGTAGCCTTCAAATGGGTGGGCTCACCGAGAGGACCGACGAAGTCCAGAATCTCATCTCCTGCTTCCATTTCGGCAAGGCGCATGGTGGATGCGCCGGCGGCCTGAAGATGATGGTGACCGTCCCGGTCTCAGGGTTTTATCGGCGACGGTCAGGGGAACACGCTCTCCCTTTCGTCGATGCGGAAGATGATAAACTGGCCGGCTTTGACTTTCCGGGCGATGAAAGGCGCTTCAATCTCCATCATGGTAACCGATGGATTCAGCTGTCTTTTTGAGACAATCTTATACATAGAAACCTCCTATTGTTTGCCTGGGCCAAGGGAACCGGCCGCGGCAATATTTCAAGCGGTGGCAAAACGAAGGGGCCTCTCCCGGTGATCTGTCTACCCTTGTTTGACAAATCCCTGTCAACCCCTAACAGGAATTAGATTATCATATTTAGCCCTACAAATCAAGGGAAAGTGAAAAAACAAAGGGACTTTTCCATAAAAAAGTCCCTTTGTTTTCTAAGATTCGACATCGCTTTGCGTTTACGCCGGGGAATGGCTGTCAGCAGGGACTGCATCATCCTTCCCCACAGCGGGAGAAGGCCTATCCTCCCCTAATCCACCACAATGAGGTAGCACTCGGCATAAATATCAGGGTCATTTTCCCAATATGCAGTGAGGAGTATCTCCCCAGGGCTGCGCCCAGTGACAGCGATGGCATCACCCCGGTCCACCGTCCGTGCTACATTTTTACCCTTCAGGGTCTCCACTTCCCACCGAATCTTACCGGCAGAAGCACCTTTGGGCAGGATCGAAGCAGTGATGCGGTCGTTTCTCCCCACCGGGAGCTCCAGCTCATAGGTGTCCAGCTCGATCTCCTCGGGGCGTCGCCGCTGTCCCCGTCTTCGGTGACATAGACTACGCAGTAGGCTTCCACATCCCCATCTGCGGCGGTGGCGACGATCCACAGGTGCTTCTTTTCGCCTTCACAACGCCGGAAGAGGACACGGTTGCCACCGAGGAGTTGGTGGTATCCCAGGTGACCCCCTTCCCGAGGCGCTGGAGGCCGATGGTAGCCTTTAAGGTGTAGCTGTCCCCGATGGCCAGGTCCAGCCGCTCCTTGTTGAGGGAGACCTCCTCCACCCCGCCCCCGCTGCCGGAACTGCCGGAGGCAGTGACGGTGACCAGGCATTCGTCGGTGAATTCCCCATCTTCCGTGATGACGGTGATGAGGGCTTTTCCTCTCCCACCGCGGTGATCTTTCCGGACTGGCTGACGGTGGCCACCTCTTCGTCGTCCGACTCCCACAAGACGTCGGTGTTGTCGGCATCGGAGGGCATCACCTCTGCGGAAAGCTGGGCGGTCTTGCCCTTTGCAGGGTGAGGCTGTTTTATTGAGGCTCACCCCGGTGACCTCCCCGCCCCGTCGGAGCTGCTGCCCGAGTTGCCCACCGATGAGACATCGCCGTTTGTCTGGGTGCCGGTCCCCGAGCCAGAGCCCATGGACCGGAGATAGGAATCCACTGCGTCGGCGATGCCGCTGGCGATCTGTGCTTGGTACTCCTCGTCGATCAGCTTGCGGTACTCCCGTTCGTTGGAGAGGAAACCGGTCTCAATCAAAGTAGAGGCAAACTGGGGGTCGCGGGTGACATAGTAATACCCAAACTTGCCGCCCGGTTGGTGGTGCCCAAGGCGCTGCTCACCGCGTTGGCAGCCTGGGAGGCCAGATTTTTGGAATAGGGGTTGAAGTAGTATGCCTCACTCCCCTTGGCATCGCTGGGGGCGGAGTTGCCGTGGATGCTCACCAGCACATGGGCGTTGTAGGAGCGGCCCTGCTCCACCCGGTTGGCCAAGGTGACCTTCTGGCTGGCGCTCTGGATCAGGTAAACCGACGCGCCGCGGGACCGGAGCTCATCCGCCACCAGCTCGCCGATGGCGGCATTGATCACCCTCTGGGTAGGCAGGCAGGAACCCGAGTGTCCGGGGTCGGAGGTGTCATGCCCAGGGTCCACCACAATCCGCGCCCCGGAGAGTCCTCCGGGCGGGTTGTTAAATCGGAAGACCAGGTTGCCGTCGTCGTCATAATAGGCCTTGTAGCCGATGAACCGCCCGTTCTGCTTGAGGGGCAGCTGCAAGGTGGCGCCCGACCAGTTGGCCGCGCTGAACAAGGGGTTTTTGTTCAAATTCATCGACCCCGGCACCGAAGTGGTGTAGTTAAAGGCGATGTTGAAGCTGCTTCCCGTATAGGTAGCCCGGTAGGAGACCTTCTGCTGGGTGGCTAAAATCACCTTTGGTGTAATTTCCATCGGCGGTGACGGTGATGCCGTTGATGCTGTTGTTCCCCACCCCTTCGCTCTCGGAGATGGCGGTGATATCCTTGGTGTACACCCGCACACCGGAAGCCAGCTTGTAGTAGGAGAAGGTGCGGTCGCCGTCCTTGCAGATGAGCTCATCGCCCACAGTGTAGTCGATGGTTCCCTGGGGCAAGGGGAAATAGCTGGGGTCGGAGTAGTCGTCGATGACCGAGGTGGGGAAGGTCTCCGCCTGGGTGGCGGTGACCCGCACCGGCTTGCCGTCGGCAATGACCGTCTTTGTTGACCTTGACCATGGCGCCTTGCTTGCTCTGGGTCGGCACCCCTGCCACTCGCCGTAAACCACGATGTTGCCGATGGTCTGCACCGCATTGGTGGCTGCCTGGGCGGTATAGGTGCCTTCAAACCGGGCGTAGGAGGTGTCCTTCTCGGTGGAATCGTCCTCAGTTTGGACTTTGCTCATCCCGATAGTTTGACCACCCACCACCGCATGAACATTGGCGTCCTCATAGCGATAGCCGAGGATGGTGATTTTCATGTTGCCATCCACCGTCAAGGTGCCTTCCGGCTTGACCTCTTTGATGATGACCACCTTGCGGGTGATGTTATAAGTGATGGTCCGGCCCTTGTGGACGATGACAAATTTGTTTTCCCTGGGCTAAAGTCCCGCTGGACAGTGAAGTAACCGTTTTGATCGGTGGAGATCCGCTCCCCATTGATGGTGACCTCCACGTTGGGGTCGGAGGCACCCATAAAGGTGACCGTCTCTCAAAGGTGCTGTAGGTGGTCTGGGCAGGCTTGGTTACTGCCAGCTCGGTCAGCACATGTTCAGATTGATCTCCTTGCTGTAATACTCCTTGACTTTGGTGAAGCTCCCCTCCGGATCCTCCAGCATCCGGCCCAGAGAGTTAGATACTCCCGTCAAAAGCCGACCATTGTCTGCGGCCACCAGCTGTTTGACCATCTGGTCGTACCTGGCCCCAGCCGGGGTTGTCGGTGACAGCCTTGTCTGCTGCGTGAACCACGTAGAAGGGCAGGTCGTAGTCGACAGCTGCTCCGCCCACCAGGGAGACCACTGTGCCAAAAGGGGCGGCAGGGTCGGTTGTGGCGCCAAACGCCTTGACCGCTACAAAATCAACCAGGCCCTTTTGGGCGTAGGAGAGGTTGTCCGCATTGCCGGTGCCCAAGGCGGTGAAGCTGGCGCTGGTCTGGGGGAGCCATCGGGCTGGCGGGCCGGTTTTCCCAAACCGCTTCGGCCAGCATGCCCACCTGGACCTGAGGTGCATTCTCCCGCACAGTGCGGGATGCCGCAGAGAACACCATCTCCGACAGGCCGCGCATGTAATTCTCATACCCTATGCCACCGCCGTGTTTCAAGTACTGGGTGTAACTGTCTTCCCATAGGGTTGTAGTAGTCTGTCCAGCAAGAGGCCGTCCATCTGGTAGCCGGTCACCAGCCGCTTGATGGAATCCTCCAGCAGGTTGACCGTCTGGTTGTCTCACCTCCTGGGCGGGGCGAAACCGCTCTCCCCGAAGGTCAAAACATCACACGGGATGTATAGTGCAAAGCCCAACTCCTTGGCTTCTTTCAGCAGGTAATCCAGGACGTCAAAATCCGTTTCCACCCTGCGGGGCTGTGGTGCCAAAATAGATGGCCTTCCCCCCAGTGGTGAGGTTGACAATCACCGAGTTCATCGACAGATCCTGGCGTTTTGCAGCGCTTTGTCGATGTCCCCTGCACCACCTTGTCGGCGGAGAGGTCTCCGTCCGACAGGAAATCCCCCGGCGGTGAGGTACACTGCCCGCATCTCGGAGGGGCGGTTGAAGTAGATGGGGTTTCCTCAGACGGGCTGCCGCCCTCGGTGCGGTCACCGATGGGGTCTCTTCCCATTCCTCGAAAGGAGTGATCACTCATCCCCTCCGGCTGGGAGGAACTCCCCCTGGGATGGTGCGGTGACCGACGAAGAGCTCTCCTGCTTTTGGAACCCTCCACCCACCGGGACAGCGCCCCGGTGACGGCGGCGAACAAGCCGATGGCCGCCGTCAGCGCCAAGAGGACGCCAAAGCAGTTGGATACCTTGTGTCCCTTGCAGAACTTGCCACTTGGTTTTCCCTCTGCTTTCTGCGTCCTTAGTTTAAACACATCCATTAGGTTGGAGAGCTCTGGCCTCCACCTGGGCTTTCACCCTGCTGCCGGCGCAAACACCGAATCGTAACGGTACAAAGCAAACTCTTCGTAATGGCCGTTCTTCCGGGCGCTGCCTCACCATCCGCCAAGATGTTTTCCCCGTTGATCCATTTCGTTTTTGCCTTCCCGGCCCAAGTGTCCTCGGTGCCGATCTTGTAAGGGCCAGGCCCACGTACAGATCCACCCCGGGGCGGTGATCATCCTGCGTTAAACTTCTGTACGGTGGCGTCGTAAGGGTTGGTGCTGTTCTGGAACCCAAAGTACACCTGGGGGCAGATGTAGTCCATACCCGCTGGTGGAAACTAATTTGGCCATTATCGGAATACTGACGTTGTAGTTGTTGCTCATATTGCCCTGGGGCTGATGCCGAATTTGACCGAAGGGTTGATGGACTTGATCGCCGCGTGGAGGTCTGCCGCACCAGGATGTTGACGTTCCCGCCGCCAGTCGGCCAGGGAGAGGGTGCCGCCGGAATTCTGGTAAGCGGCGTAGGTGCCGCTGTCAAGGAGGCGTCGGTGGTGGGTAGAAATAATCGTCGAAGTGGATGCCGTCCACATTGTAGTTGGCCACGATCCTTCACCCCCTGTCCACGATCAGCTGGCGGCCTCGCTGCCGGGTTGTAATAGATGCCCACCGCGGTTTTCACCACTGAATCGCTGCCGGCACTGCCATTTCTGGGCCTGGTTGTCGCTGGAAAGGGCCGCCGTGGTGCCGCTGTGGCCCCGGTAGTTGATCCACGCCTCGATGGAAAGGCCGCGGGCGTGGGCCTCCTTTAACCATGATCGCCAGGGTCGTAGCCGGGTTGACCCTCGGTCCCGGTGATGGTGTGAGACCAGGGGAAATAATCCGAATCATAAGGGCGTCCCCATAAGGGCGCACCTGGACAAAAGGTGTTGAGGCCCATCTCTTTGATGTTGTCAAAGGCGCCCTGGATGTTGGCGGTGAACTGGGCCCTGGGTCCTCCCTTAACAGGCTGTTGAAGTCTAAGAGATCCAGATGGCCCGCACCTCCCCGGAGACCGCCGTGCTCTGGTAATTATTTTGGGAGGTTCTCCGGCTCGCTGGAGACCGCCAGAGAACTGACCGTGCTGGAAGAGCTTTCACCACAGAAGGCGCGGGAAGAGGCTGGTCCGGAGGAACTCTGCCGGCTGGCTGGAACTGACACCTCTGGCTGGAGGAGCTCGCCGCCAAAGAGGAAGGCGACAAGGGCAGATCCTCATTGGCGCTGGGGCTTCCGGCTCATAATCGACCTCGGCTCTTCGCTGGGGAATTCTCCTGCAGCTCCAGCACCCCGGAGGAGGTGACCATCTCTGGCTCCTTGGGTTTTGGCCGCATCCGGCCAGCGATACCAGTATGGCGCAGGACAACAGCGCCGCTATCATTCGTTTGCCCATCCACAAAACCGCCGTTTCTCCGCACTTCCAAAATCAGCGCCTGGGCGGGCCTGGTGCGGCAGGACCATCGGTTGGCGCTGGTGGTTTAAATCCATCTTCCAAGCCCCTCATCCGCAGGGCGGCTGGGGCAGCATAGGCTCCTTGGTTTTCCCATTTTATGCCGCAAAAAGCTCCCAAAGACCTGGGACATTCAATTTGCGATGCAAAAGGGAGGGTTTCCATTAAAATTTATCCAAACTGCACAATGGAAACTAGATCAATTTTACACTGATTTGGAAATCGGGTCAATAGCAGTGGGGAATTCTGCCGCATTTTGTTGCAAGAGATTTCCTTCCCTGACAAATTCTGTATTTTCTACTATAAAATTAGCGGCGTTTGTACCGCCTTACTGTTGCCGCCACAGCGCCTGCAAGTTCCCTGTTCTCCCGGCAAGCTGGCAAACCGCCCTGCCGGGATGCCTAAGGAGGATATGCGATGGGCTTTTGGGTATTTATGACCTCGATGGAACTCCTTCTCATCAGGGTGGGGCTTGGGAACTATTTTCTCAAAGGCGGCCCAGGCAGGTCAACAGCATGTTTGGCTACCGGACCGCCCGGTCAATGAAAAACGAGGACACTTGGAAATTCGCCCACCGGCACTGCGCCGGATCTGGCGGCGTTGGGGATCACCTTGGCCTTCTTTTCCCTGGCGGTGATGCTCTCCACCCTGGACAAAGGGCCCCGCCGTGGGCAGGACCGGCGCCATCCTCTCGCTGATGCAGTGCGTCATGTTGGTGGCGTCCATCTTCCCACCGAATGGGCCTGCGGCGCACTTTGACGAAGACGGCCGGCGAAGATAAAATAATCCGGCGCCGGGGCATCTCCCTGCGCCTTCTTTGAATCAAGGAGGAAACTGCCATGTTTTTTGTGGGTCTTGCCGGAATCGATGGCAAGGTGGATTACTGCGGCATCGCCAAGGGCTGTTCCTGCCCGGGTTGCGGCGGCCAATCCCCTTCCACGTCAGCAAACAATACAATTGCTTCCACCTGTTCTTCCTGCCGCTGAAGAAGTTTCACATCCACTATGCGGCAGTTTGCCCCAGTGCGCTTCGATCTATGAACTGGGCCGGAAGGGTGCCCAGGCGGAGGCGGAAGGGTGGTCACCATCTCCCGGATGGATTTGGCCCCCATCCGCCGGTGAAGGAGGAAATCGTATGCTGAAAAAATACCGCTCCACTGCCCTTGCTGTTTCTGTTATCACCGCCATGGCCTGCCTGAAATACGCCCTCTTCCAGGGCGGGGGCTGCGCCCTGTCTCCCTGGCTGGCGGGCGGTACTGTCAAACAAGACGCCGGGGCGGAGTTGGTGTACGCGGACGATTCCTTCCAGCTGTATTTCTTCCCCACTGAAAACGGTCCCGCCCGCTGGCCTATGTCAAACGCCTGGGCGTCTGGGTCCAGGATTACCCCGGCAACAGGGGCGTCTCCCCCGCCTGCACGGTGAATGGAACCGTCTATTATTTCCTGGCTTGCCCGAGAGCCTAGAAGGTGCCGGCCTGGCAGTGCTGGTATCGCCGGATGGCCGGTGGATGGACGGCCTGCCCTCGGTGGAGGGGAAACCCGGTTCCTCTTCCGTCTCCCCGCCGGTGAGGATGCCTGTTACCGGTTTGCCCCGGTGGTGGGGAATGCCCCTCTTCCCAGGGAGGACCCCTTTGCCGTTGGCACCATCCTGGTAGAGGCCCAAAAGGATGGGGCCTTTGCCCACTCCTTGGAGCTCCCCTTCAGAACTTTCCCAGGCGCACCCAGAACTGGAATCGCTCTTGCGGCAGGCCTATGCCTCCGCGGACCGGGAAAGCCCAGTGGAAAACGGCCGGACCTATCCCGGCTCTGTCTTAGAGATGGATTTCTGCAACCTCCATCTGACCGCCAAACTGGGGGACTATCTGAAAATCGAGGAGGGATCCCTCCCCTTGGCTTTTACCCGCTCGGTTCACCTAAATTTTGAATTGGAGGGGTACCACAAGGCTACCATGTCCCTTTCAGAAACCGATTTGCGGAATAAAACGATCGAGGAATCATTGAGATCTAAGCCAGAAGTATACCCTTTCTCCTTTCGCCTGGGCTCACCGCCCAAGCCCGTACCATCCTGGAGGAATACCCCGCCCGGCAAGAATCTGGAACCGATCCCGCCGGGAAGTGATCCCTCTCCCACATCATAAGAAACAGCAAACCCCGGGAAGCGCCTTCCGGGTTTTTGATTGATTTGAACCGGTTTTAACCGCCGAAGGAATCCGACTGGGAATCCGCACCGTCTTTATGGGGACGGGGTTTCCAGGGCTTTTCCCGGCCCAGCTTGAGGAGCAGCGCCGACAGAATCGGGGCGATCAACTGGCCCCCAGCACCAGCAGCCACTGGTTCAGGGTCAGAGGGATCGTCTGGAAGATGGCCCGCATCCAGGTGTTTTCCGACGCCAGGAAGGCGATCCCTCCGGAGACCATCACCGCGCCGATCAGCTTCTTGTTGTTGAAAAAGGGGACGCCGAACAGGCTGTGGGTCTCTGACTTGCATTCAAACACATGGAAAGCTGGGCGACAATCAAGGTCATCAGGGCGCCGGTGCGGGCGGCTTCCACCCCGCCGTACAGCCGGTAAAAGGCCACAAACATAGAGAGGGTGGTCAGGCCGATGAGCATCCCCCGGAAGACGATGTTGCCCAATAGGCCGCCGGAAGATAGATTCCTCCGAGCTGCGGGGGGGCTCCATCACGTCGTCCTGTGCCGGGTCCATGCCCAAGGCCATGGCGGGCAGGCCGTCGGTGACCAGGTTGACCAGCAGGATTTGGATGGGGTCAAACCACCGGCATGCCCATGAGCATCCCCACAAACATGGTGACCACCTCGCCGATGTTGCAGGACAAGGTACCGGATAAACTTGCGGATGTTTTGATAGATCACCCGGCCCCCTCTTCAATGGCAGCCACCAGGGTGGCGAAGTTGTTGTCAACAGGATGATGGAGGACGCCTCCTTGGTGACATCAGGTGCCGCCTCCCATGGCCGCCCCGATGTTGGCCTACTTGATGGCGGGCGTCGTTGACTCCATCGCCGGTCATGGCCACAATATCCCCCTTTTCAGGGCGCGGACGATCCGCAGTTTGTGGCCAGGGTTCACCCGGGAAAACCGAGACCTTGGCCACCACTCGGTCAAGGGCCCGTCGCTCATCCTCATCCAGCTCTTTGCCGGTGAGGGTCAAATCCCCTCCCGAAGGATGCCTTAAATCCTTGGCGATGGCACAGGCGGTGAGGATGTGGTCCCCGTGATCATCACCGAAGCGGATTTTGGCCGGCGGCACTCTCCACCGCGGCTTTTGCCTCGGGGCGGGGCGGATCGATCATCCCGGCCAAGCCCACGAAGATCAGGTCCTCCTCCAAGTTGCCCTGGATGGAAGAGGCATCCCGGTAAGCAAATCCCAACACCCGCAGTGCGTTTTGTGCCATCCGGTTGTTCTCTTTGAGGATGCGGGAGCGCATCCCCTCGTCTAAGTGGACCCCCGCTCATCCTGGTAGCGGGTACAGCGGCCTAAGCGGATGTCCGGCGCACCTTTGGTAAATACCCGGTGCCGGCTGCCCATGCCGCCCACCACCGTCATCATCTTGCGGTCGGAATCAAAGGGATTTCCCGCTCCCGGAACCAGCGCAGTTCCTGGGGAATAACCCCTGCCTTGGCCGCCAATACCTGGATGGCCGCCTCGGTGGTTCCCCAGTGGTCTGCCACCGCCCTTCAGGCCGAAGCCCCTTCTCCGGGAGGCGGTGGCGTTGTTGCAGAAGGCGGCAATTTCCAAAGGCTCATCAGCCCTTGGTGAGATGGCCTCAAACTTCTTGCCGTCCTCAAAAAGCGCTGTCGGCGTAGTTCTCACCAGCTACCGTCAACCGCCGGTCGGGGGTGACCACCTCCCGGACGGTCATTTTGTTTTCGGTGAGGGTGCCGGTCTTGTCGGAGCAGATCACATTGGCACAGCCCAGCGTCTCCACCGCATGGAGCTTGCGCACCAAGGCGTTGCGCTTCAGTATCCGCCGCACTGCCAAGGCCAACGAGATGGTGACGATGGCGGGCAGACCTCCGGCACCGCGGCCACCGCCAGGAGATCCCGGTGATAATCATATCAAAGAGGTTTTCCCGCAGGATGCCGGCCACCGACACTGCCGCGCAGATGCCCACGCAGCCGATGGCCACAATTTTGTCCAGCTGGTCCAATTTCAGCTGCAAGGGCGTGGGTCCTCCTCGATGTCGTCCAGCATGCCGGCGATCTTGCCCATTTCACTCTCCATGCCGGTGGCCGCCGCAATGGCCTTTACCCCGGCCTTTGGTGATCACTCGTACCCATGTAGACTGCCTCCAGTTTGCCGGGTCCGAAGTCGGTCTCCAAGGTCTTGGCCGGGTGTTTTCCACCGGTTCCGATTCCCCGCTGAGCAGCGATTCATCGGCGTACAGGTTGGTGGAGGAGAGGATGAGAGCATCCGCCGGAACCCGGTCCCCAGCCTTGAGAAGGAATACATCCCCCACCACCATCTGGGAGGCGGGGACCGAGACCACTTCCCCATCCCGGATCACCTGGGCAGCGGGGCAGCCATCTCCTTGAGGGCTTCCAGGGTTTTCAGTGCGGTATTCCTGTACAAACCCCAATACTGCATTTAAAGAACAATGGCAATATGGTGATGGCCTCGGTGATCTCCCATCATCACCGACAGCACGGTGGAGATCAGCAGGATGATCACCATTAAATCCGGAACTGCCCAAGAATATCTTGAGGGGCCCGCTCTTCTTTGGCGGACAGGGTGTTTTCCCATATTCCAGCAGCCGTTTCTGCGCCTCTTTGGAGGTGAGGCCCTCCTGTTCCAACAGTTTTGCGGCATCCTAACACTTCCTTTATCCAAAACTTTGTTTTAGCAATAGGTATGAAGGAAGTGGACAAATTATACCTGCTTGTCTTTTTCGGGGATGCTTTTTTAGGAGGGAGGAGTCAATCGTTCTCAGGAAGGTGCCAGAAACCCAAGATAAGGAAATGATCTCACCCAAGAGCAGGGAATCTTTAAGGGGTACAGTCAGTAACGCTGACCGTACTGACTTCAACTGTGCCTCGTGTAGTTCGGCCCTCTTAAACGTGGTTTTTCAATCTTTTATAATAAAAAGATTATGCGGACGTAGGGGCGTACCCACCAATTCCAAGATGGAATCTTGTTGGGGTGCTAGGCGCCCTACAAGGAGAGGCTGGGGATTCTGGTTTGGGCATAAAAGGCCGGAATTTCTTCCGGCAGCAGGGTTTTATCATCGGGTGCCAAAGGTCTCTTCCATTCGCCCCCAGTCGTATGGAAGCAGCCAGGCGGAGAACTGGCGATAGAGGGGCAGCAGGGATTCCCGCTTCTCGGCGGCGATGTCCAGCCCCCGGTCGTCATAAAGATGGTAGAGGATGTTTTCTCGGGTGTTGAAGAATAAACCGATGAAGCCAGCGGGCAAATCCCCAGGTCGGCAGCGATAATCTCCCCAGCAGCACTTCCCACTGGATTGGCTGACAGACCAGATCCCAGCGGTAGGTGACTTTTTGAACGACCTCCTCCCTGGAGAATCTGGAACACCTCCTCCTGGGGCGCCGGTGCTCCGGCCCGGCGGCGAAATGCCCGGAGCTGGCGCGCAGCCTGCCCCTCTTGGGGATAGGTGTCCCACCAGGCGGTCAAAACGCCCGGCAGCGCCTCAAATAAGGTTTTGGCCCGCAGAAGTGCCCCGGCTGCATAAACAGACGACAGGCGGCCCCATCATAGTGGCCGAGGGCCGGATCCCCAATTTCAAATCGCAGGGCGACAGGGCACTGGTAAAAGATGGGCGGGGAAAGTCCCTCAAGCCCTACTGCACGGATACACCGGTTGACGTCGTGCATGGCATGTCCCTCCTTTAGGGCTGCTGGGCCTCCCTTCCCGGGATTCCCCTTCCGGCTCTGGCCATCAGGCGGTTGTGGGCCAGATTCCCAGCAGGCTGATGCCGCCGATGACCAAGAAAATCAGGACGGTCATCTCCCAGTTGCCCTCCATCATAGTAGAGCCCGCCCAGGTGGAGGAAAACACCGTTGGAACGCGGGCAAAGGTGGCGATCGCCAAAACTTAAAGGGGAGATTGGGGGTCAGCCCCGCTACATGGTCAGCACGTCTTTGGGTGTGCCTGGCAGGAAAAGAGGATAAAGGTCAGCCGTTCCAGCTTTTGGCGTTGTGCAGAAAGGAATAGCTGGCCAACTTCTCCTCGGGGATAAGGCGGTGATCAGCGGGCGGCCAAAGGCCCGGACCGCATAGAAGATGGCCACCGATCCCAGGAGGATGCCCAGTTCACAGGTGAGGAATCCCACCGCCCCATACAGCATGCCGGAGACAATCTCCACCGGCTCGCCGGGGATGAATGCGACGATGATCTGCATCATCTGGATGCCCAAGAGAACAAACCAGCCCCAAAGCCCAGGGAATCAATCCACAGCTGGAATTGCTGCTGGCCGTTGGGCTGGGAGAGCATCCGCATCAGCGGCAGGACTTGTATCGTGATAATTGCCATCAGCACCAAAGCTGCCGCAATACAGGCGATTTTAATGGTTGCAATTTTGGGGTTGGCAGGGGCTGGTCTCTGTTCCATAGTAGGGCACCTCATGCTTTAAAACATTTGTATTGTGGGGCAGATTGCCTTCTGTTGGCAGGATCTTCCCGTCCTATTTACTATACCAGGCAGTTGTGGCTAAATTGTGACGGCAACCGTACGGGATATCTTTCGTTTCACCCTTTTCATTTCTCCGGATTTCGTGTAAAATAAGGAGAACCATCAACTTGGAAGCAAGGGGTGAACAGATTGCAGAACAACGCCTTTACCGCTGGGATTGACCCAGGCGGACTGACCAATGACTATGAAATCAAAATTTGGTATGCTACATCTTGGAAAGATCAAACGGCACATGACCTTCTCTGAGATCAATTATATCCTGCAGAGCGAGGGCTTGGCAAATTATTTTGAATACGCCGAGGCCCTCAGCGAACTCCTCTCCTCCGGCCATATTGTAGACATTGTTTCCCAGGGGAGGGGAACAGCGGTTCCGCCTCAGCGACTTGGGGGTGAAACCGCCCGCACCTTTGAAAGAACATCCCCTTCGGTGCGGAAAATCCATGCGCGCCGCGGAGACTACCTGCCTGCCAGCGGATTGAAAAGGAAAACCAGGTCAAGATTGAAAGGTCTCCGACGGGTACCGGCTCTCCTGTGCATTTCCGACATCGGAAGCGACCTGCTGAATCTCTCCCTCTTGTGCCCACCGAAAAGAATGCGAACAGATCAAAAGCGGTTCTTGTGCGACCCACCATCTTTACCGGGGAATCATCGCCTTGGTCACCGGGGATGAGCACACCGTCCACACCATATTGCAGGAGACGTTGGAAGAATAGCCGGCCTCTCCCGCCGACGTAAAAGGTTCCTCTTGAAGTGCGGCGCTTCAATGGGGATCTTTTTCTCGCCCTCACCATAAAAATGCGACAATGGAGGATTTTCTACCCATGGCAAACCAACACGACATCCTAGGCAGCAAAAACCCGGTCCGCACGGTATTCCTCTCCTGGCCCGCCATCTTAGAACAGATCCTGTTCACCGCTGTCCAATATGTGGACACTGCCATGGTGGGCTCCTGGGGGCCAATGCTACCGCTGCGGTGGGGATCAACACCTCGTCCATCTGGCTGATCGGCGGCCTGCTCAATGCGGTGAGCACCGGTTTCGCCGTCCAGGTGGCCCAGTACACTGGCGCCCAGGACATGGATTCTGCCCGCAAGGTGGTGCGCCAGGCAGTCCGATTCTGCGCCTTTCTCGGCATCCTTTTAATGGGGGCCACCATGCTCATTGCCCCTGATCCCCCGGCTGATGGGCGCGCCAGAAATCCTAGGGATGCCGGGCTCTACCTGCGGATCTTCTGCATGGCCCTCCCTTCCAGCTGTTCGGCGATGGTGTTCTCCGCCATCCTCCGCTGCACCGGGGATATGAAGACCCCATGGTCCCTTCAACGCCCTGTCCAACCTGAGTCAACATCCTCTTCAACTACCCTGTTTCATCTTCCCCACCCGCACCGTCGCCCTTTGGGCGCACCTTCACCATTTGGGGCGCGGGCGATAGGTACTGGCAAAAGATCGGTCATCGCTGCCATCTTTGTGGCAAGTTGATGGTCCTAACCCTACTGCACCGCAAAGGCCCCCTGCAGATCCGCCTGCGGGACTGCCGCCAAGACGACCCTTTTATCCTGCGGCGGGATGGTTGTAGGTGCATCCCGTCTTCTTTTGAGCGGGCATCATCACCATGGGTAGCTGATCTCACCCGGGTGGTCACCGGTTGGGGACAGTGGCGTTGGCTGCCCATACCTTGGCCAACACCGCGAATCCCTCTTACCTGCCCAGCGGCGGGTTCTTCCTATGCAGCGATCCACTTTGGTCGGGCAGTCGGTGGTGGGGCAAAAATGCCTCCGGGCCCGACAGTACGGTAAAATCGCAACCTTTATGGGATGGGTATGCCTTTACTGACCGGCCTTCTCCTCTTCTTCTTCCCCGACAAGCTGGTGGGGATTTTTTCCGCCGATGCCGCAGTTATCGCCCTGGGCGCCTCTGCCTCCAAAAATCAGCGAGTCCTTTGGCCAGCCCTCTCCGCCGCCGGAACCATTGTGGCCGGGGCGCTTCGGGATCCGGCGACTGGTTCCGGCCCTTCTATATCGGTTTTAGGGATGTGGGCCGCAAGTGTAACCTCTGGCCTTCCTCCTCACCTATGTCTTTGACATGGGCCTTCCCGGCATTTTGACAGCCTTCGCGTCGACATCAACGGGGGCATCATCAGCCTGCACCGGTTCTTCCATCTATTGATTGGAGTGGAGTCGGCATAATAATACAATATGAAAGACCGCGGCCGGTTTGTTCCAAGCCGCGGCTTTCGTTTAAATTCCCTGGAATCCTGCGTCCCGCGAGATTTTTGCCCGCTTCTTTTCCGATGGCACGGCGGGTCCGGAAGTGGGGCTCAGTCCTGATGACCACATATTTTCTCCCCTTGAGCACTAGCACCAGCGCGTTCCACAGGTTGAGGAGGACATCCAGGAAGGTGCCACAGACCATGGTCTCTTCGCTGCGCTCACCGAAACGGGGATCACTGAGAGGATGTGATGACACTCCGCTGCGGGCCTGGTGGAAAATCCAACCCAGACGAGCCAGCTGCTGGTGATGTATTGGCGAATACCAGACGGTCACCCCTAGTTCCCCTGCGGGCCATAGCTATCGTTGGCAGATAGACCGCATAAGGGAGCGCCACCACCCCATCCTCAAATTAGAGGCGCAGCGTTCACTTCGAACGGGGATGTAATCCGCATGATAATAAATGACAACTTTTCTTCAAATGTGTTCCTCCGCTTTTACGGGCGCCAGAGTTGCCGCAGTGCCGGAATCACGCCCTCCACCGGTTTGGTTTCATCCGCTTAAAATGACTTCCAGCTTCCACAGCCCGCCAACGTTTCCCGCTTCCGCTGGAAGGGCCTTCTCCGGCGGAAGCCCCGCCTGCACTCTGCGGCTCCAGTGCCCCTGAGGGCTTACTTTCGGTTCTCCCCTGCTTTCTAAAGAACTTCCGTTACACTGGGTAAGTGGAAGCGGGTTCGCCCTGACAGCGATTCTTCGAATGCCACAGTTCGCCACCTGTGCGTAAATTGGATTTCTTTTCCCACCGCCTTCTCGGCAAGTATTATTGTAAAGCACAACTCCATGCAACGCGGAAGCAGGCGGGGGTTCTCGCCTGCTGTGAACGTTGAATCACTGGACAAACTCGGTTTTCTCAATTGCCTGTTTCTATACAGTCGTAGTAAAGAGGCAGCCAGCCCCGACCCCATTTGTGGTAGAGGCTCCCTTCCCGACCGCAGAGCTTGGCAAAACACCCGGCCCACGGCACAGGCGTCCAGGCCCGGCGCACGGGAGGTGTGAGCATGTACAGGGAGATAGCCGCCGCGTCGTTGATCTCCCCATAGACCACCGGTTTTTCCTTGATCACATCGTAAAATACGCTGACCGCCGTCCGCCAGGATGGAATTGGGGTGAGCTCGTCACCGGCCCGCCCGCCGCCAAAGGAAAACAGGATGCGCCGCTGGCCAGCACCAAAGGGGATTCGCTGCGGTCATACCCCAGGTTGAGAACCTCGTCGCTGCCGAACAGCTCGGTGGCCAGGGTCCGCCCCAGCTGCGGGCCCGCCTCAATGTTGCCGTTCTGCTCCCGAAGGTATTCCTCCGCAACGGCGGTATCCCCGGCATCCTTCCTTCCAGCATCGGCTCCTGGCCCGCTATTTTGATGCCGTCGCTGTCATCCTCTTCGGCCTCCCAATACAGGAAGTGTTTGCTATCCTCTTTCATTTTGTCTCATTCCTTTCCTTGCGGCACGGCCTTTGAAGCGTCAGGAATTGGCCAGTGCCTCTTCCAGCGCGTAGGTCAGCTGATCCGGGCAGGATGTCCGCTTGTTGCCGCAGGTCACCCGCGCAGCAGGTGGATCACATCTTCGGCTTTCTGCCCGCACCAATTTGCCGATGCCGATCAGATTGCGGGGACAGCCGTTGATAAAGTCTACCCGTTCAATAATGCCTTGTTCATTCAAATCAACAATAATCTCTTTGGAACACACCCCTGCGGGCGGATAGTGATAGGTCATGTAGTCGTACTCTCCCAATCGGTTATTTTGTGGATTTTCCGCTGGAAAATCTGGCCCAAAGCTCTTCCCGGTGATGGCCGAGGCGATGGGATTGGGCTGCGGGTGGTAATACCCGTGGAAATCGCCCCCAGTGGTGATCAGCCCATACTTTCTGGCACAGGCGGCAATCCGCTCAAAATCCTCCGGCGATGTGCCGGGTAATAGAGCTCCACCCCGTCCAGGAGGTTCTTCGCCCCCAGTTCGTCCAACAGATCAAAGGGAATCGTAGCTGGCCGGATGGGCTAAAACAGCGAGACCCCGGCAGCGTCTTTGACGGTGGCGGCAACCTTCTACGTCAGGATATTCAAAGGGACGCGGCAGGTTCCCCTTGCCGAATAGCTCCTGGAACAGGTCGCCGTAAATGGTCGGTATAGCCCAAATCCATCAGGGCGTGCAGAATATGGGCTTTGTACACCGCTTTGTTCCCGGAGGAGTACCGCCCCATGGTCTTGTTGCCAGGGTAATAGCCATCACCTTTGATCATCTCCATGGCCCGGTTGCGCGCCTCCGGTCGTCCGGGAACAGATCCCTTCCAATCGGTCTGGCTTCTCGGCTGGTAGCACAGCAGGTGAACCTTCCGGCCCGGGACGGGTCAAAACAGGAAAATTCCACACCGGGAATAATTCCAATCCCCATCCGGTTGCCAACGATGGCCGCGCGGGTACAGCCCGCCATGGTATCGTGGTCGGTAATCGCTAGAAAATCTAAGCCTGCCCGTTTGGCGTAGAACACCACGTCGTCGATGTTCATCGACCCGTCGGACAGTCTTGTGCGATGTAAGTCTCCAATCATTTCTGCACCTCCTTTGAACAGATCATTGATGCTCGCCCCATCCTGTCTTGACAGCGGGAGGGCGGCCTCTTGGACTTTACGCCCAAGGCCGGATGCTCTAACCCCGGTCCTGTGTTTACCTGGCGCCGCTGGATTGCGGCGGCAATGCCGTGCAAAGTACCCAAAATTATACCATTGTCTGGCCCATTTTGGTGGGGACAGGGTGTGGACCGGCAACTATTGTTTTATTATACAACACTTTTTCCCCTTTGTTCAATGGTTTTTGTGGTTCGCCCAGCTTCTATCCATAAATTGGAATATTTTAATCAGTGGCCAAGGGCCTGCCTGTCTCCTTTCCTTTTCCCTAACGTGGGCAGCACGGGTGGAAATCCTCTACATTCCCGGCCCAGTTTGTGCTATAATAATCCCAGAGCAATTATTCGTGAAAAAACTCTTCCCGCCGCAAGGCGGAGCCCGGCTTTCCAGTTTGTGCAAATGCCACGCCAGGAAAGATTGCAAGGTAATTCTTGGCGCGGATTTTGTGTTGCCAGAATCGCAGGCAACGCGGATGCGGCCCCCCAGACAGAGGTGTTCCCGGGCTGCAAGGAAAAACTTGGACCCCGGCGGGCCCACCCTAGAAAGGGATCATTTGTTTGACCGAATACAGCAAGGAGGCTATCGGCGTGCATTATCAAATTGACCTGGCCCTTGGGCGGAATTTTCGCTGTCCCCACCTGTGTGGTGGACAAGCACCTAAAACTTGCCAGTGGCCTCGCCCTCAAGGTGCTGCTCCTGCTGCTGCGCACCCAGATCCCCCTTTCCGCGGAAGAGATCGCCACCCGCCTGGGACAGTCCCAGGGGGATGTGCGGGACGCCCTCGCCTACTGGGAGCAGGCCGGACTTCAGCCCGCAGGAAGCGCCGCCTCTGAGGGGCAGTTGGCCCCAACTCCAGTTCCCTTGGCATCCTCCCAGACAGCGACTCCGGCAGAGCCCTCCCAGGAAGGCCGCAGCCAGGAGGAACGGCAAAAGGTCATCCGGGTGGGCTCGAAAAAAAGCTAGACCGGCGGGAGGTGTTGTCCATTATCAAGCGGGACGAGCGCCTCTCCGGCCTGATCGACGAGGCACAGCAGATCATGGGCAAGCCCTTGACCTCCGCGTGGAGATGGAGACCATCGCCTCCCCTATACCTTATTACTATGGTTTGCCGCGGATTTTATTCTCATGGTCATCCAGTATTATTGGCCGGGCCAACATGCGGTATGTGGAAAAAAACCGCCGCCTCCTGGGTGGACCTGGGCATCGATACCCACGAAAAGGCGGAGCAGCACATCCTCTAAACTGACCGACCTGCACAGCAAGGAAAAACCAGGTCCGATCCGCCTTTGGCATCGGAGAGCGGTCACTGATCCCCAAGGAGGAGAAGTTTATCAACACCTGGGTTCAACGACTACGGGTTTGACATCGCTACATGATCCGCCTGGCTTCTATGAGCGGACGGTGGAGAAGATCTGGCAAGCTCTCCTTCCCCTATATTGACAGCATGTATTGTCGCTGGTATAAAAAGGCATCAAGACTCCGCGGCAGGCACAGAGGAATCACGGCCCCAGCAGGCCCCTGCCGATTCCCCTAAGCACGCCCCCAGCCGGTCCACGTCCTATGACCTGGACCAGATTGAAAAGATGATCTACAGCGACTATTTGAGCAAATAACCGGAGGTGTTTGTGTGGCATACCCCAAAGTGCAAAATTGATGGACAAAGCCCTGTCCATCCTCCCAGCGGCGGGCGACGCAGGCGCGCCGCCTCCGCCCACCGGGAGGGAAATCGCCCAGAAGCTGCCCCAGGTCATCGCCATTGAGCAGGAGCTGGCCCACCAGCGTCCAGGTCTCCCGGCGATTCTATATCCGGGAGAACCTGGAGAAAACTGGCTGCCCTGGATGGGAACCTGGCCTCCAAGCCAAACGGGCAGACCTTCTGGTGGAGAACGGCTACCCTGCCAACTATCTGGAGGTCAATACCAGTGCGCCCAATGCGGCGACACCGGCTTCTGTGACAACCACATGTGCGACTGCCTGCGCAGCCTTTTAAAACAGCTGGCCTATGCCCGCATGGGGGAGGTTTCAGACATCGGCAACTGCAAGTTTGAAAACTTCTCCCTGGACTACTACCCCGCCCCTGGCCCCGCAAGGTGATGGAAATCCTCTCCCGTGCCGGGAGTACGCCGCTGGGTTCTCCTTAAAATCGGAGAGTCTCCTATGATGGGGCACCGGCTTGGGAAAACCCACCTCCCTGGCCATCGCCCGGGCGGTAATCGACCAAGGGTTCGATGTCTTTTACATCCCGGTGCAGAACCTGATGTCCCAGCTGGAACATGAAAAATTCTCCTGCTCTGATGAGAAGGATAGCCCTCCTTTGTGCTGGAAGCCGACCTTCTCATCTTGACGACCTGGGGGCGAATTCCCCACCCAGTTCACCACCAGCGCCACCATTTACAACATCATCAATTCCCGGATGATCGAGGGGGCGGCCCACCATCATCAACTCCAATCTGGATAATGAAAACCATCGAAGCCCGCTACTGGAGCGGACGGTTTCCGGCTGATTGGCGGATATAAAATCCTGCCCCGCATGGCACCGACATCCGGGTGCTGAAAAACAACAAAGCCGATAATGAAGGAGGTTTCACCCCTATGACCACAGAATACCT
>SCPN01000324.1_pt1 | contig 24281 bp, 26 predicted proteins | sample 6106831 | NCBI WGS metagenome assembly SCPN01 (sample SAMN10720447, study PRJNA508395) | human gut metagenome | isolation source: Participant 1, 0 month
TTCTCTAAGGAAATCAGGGAAACGGCGAGCGTATATCGACAGTTTAGAAAGAGAATTGGGCAGGAATCAGACTATGCAGGGCGTATGCGTGATGAAAAGTACGAGCAGGAACTAAGGTGCAGAAAGCGAATCAGAGATATTTGAATTGCAGAAGAAACCAACGAGCAGATGGGGCGGCTGCTGTCAAAATATACCGCCAGAGTGTTGGAAGAATTGCAGAAAAACCATAAAAGCAGAGCGAAAGAAAGGTAGATATGTGAATGAAGAAACAGGATTTTAAGGTGTTAAAGACCAAAGACTTGTACCGTTCCCCGACAATCCGTTTCATGTGGCAGAAAGATGAAACACTGTCAGAGTTAGCGGAAAGCATCAAAGAATTTGGCATTGTCACGCCGATAATCCACGCCCGAAAGAGGACGGGGACGGTTATGAAGTGATTGCAGGACAGCAGCGTGTCCGTGCTTCTGAACTTGCAGGGATAAATACCGTGCCTGCGTTTGTCCTGCCCTTAGACCGTGACCGGGCGATTATTACCCTTGTGGACAGCAATTTACAGCGTGAAAATATCCTGCCATCAGGCGGGCGTTTGCTTACAAGATGAAATCCAGAAGCCATGAAGCGGCAGGGTTTCCGCACAGACTTAACCTCGTCACAAGTTGTGACGAAGTTGCAGACGGACGACAAAGGTGGCACAGGGCTTCGGCGTGGGCAGGATGACCGTGCAGCGTTTTATCCGCCTGACGGAACTGATACCGCCGATTTTGCAGATGGTGGACGAGGGAAAATCGCCCTCACGCCTGCGGTGGAACTGTCCTTCTTGAAGAAGACGAGCAGGAAAACCTCTTTGCCACGATGGAGGCGAAGAAGCAACGCCCTCACTCTCACAGGCACAGCGGATGAAACAGTTAAGCCAGAGCGGGCGGCTTGACATGGATACGATATTTGCGATTATGACGGAGGAAAAGGGCAACCAGAAAGAAACCTTGAAAATCAACACAAGCAAGCTGAAAAAATACTTTCCGAAGAACACAACGCCGAAGCGGATGGAAACCATCATCAAACTTTTGGAGCGTGAGTTGCAGAGGAAACGCAACCGTGACAGCCGCTAATCTTCTTTTTTCGGGAAGTAAATACAGAGAGTTGAGGTATGGAGAATGAGAGAAATCCAGTATGAAATCGTAAAGGAAATCGCAGTATTGTCTACGGGCGACAGTGGCTACACAAAGGAAATCAATCTCATTTCATGGAATGGGAAAGAGCCGAAGTATGACATCCGCAGCTTTTCCCCGAACCGTGAAAAGTGCGGCAAGGGAATCACGCTGAACGCTGATGAAGCGGCGGCACTCCTTAAAGCATTACAGAAAGAATTAAACAGCGAGGATTAATGGTATCTGATTGACAGGGCGGGGCGTTTCCAGACGTTCTCCTGCCCTGTCTGGAAAGGAAGATTTAAGTATGGGTGAGGATAAGAAAACAGATAAAAGAAAGCGTATCGTGCCAAAGCACCAGTTCAGATGATAATCAGCCGTGAATATGTCGGCACACAGACCGTTACAGAAGCGTTTGTCCCGATTATCTCCGAGGATATTCGGAAGAAGATTGCCGAGGGCGACACCTTCGACAATGAGGGGCTGTCCGCTTAGAATGTACGCAATGGGACATGAAAACAGATAGGACAGATACGGAGGTTTTACAGTATGGCAGGAATCAAAGAAGAAATCTATTTAGTCGGCATTTATTGCCGCTTATCTAAAGACGATGGTACGGATAACGAGAGTGCGAGCATTGCGACACAGAAATCCATCCTCACGGATTATGTGAAAAAGCAGGGATGGCACATAGCAAAAACGTATGTGGACGATGGTTATTCTGGTACAAATTTCCAAAGACCAAGTTTCCAGAATATGATAAAAGACATTGAAAGCGGTCTGATAAACTGCGTGATTACGAAAGATTTATCCCGTCTGGGGAGAAACTATCTTGATTGTGGGTTATATCTGGAAGTTTTCTTCCCAGAGCATAACGTGAGGTATATAGCGGTCAATGACGGCGTAGATACCTTGAATAAATCTGCTATGGACATCACGCCTTTCCGCAACATTTTAAACGAAATGTATGCCGCTGACATATCTGTTAAGATAAAATCGGCATACCGGGCGAGGTTTCAACAGGGGAAATTCATGGGAACTACCGCCCCTTATGGCTATATCAAAGACCCTGCCGACCACAACCATCTGCTGATAGATGATAAAGTGGCACATGTTGTAAAAGAGATATTCGACCTTGCATTAAAAGGGAATGGAGTTGCCAAAATTTGCAGACATCTTAATAAACAGCATATCCTACGCCCTGCCGCTTATGCGGCGGAGCGTGGCGAAACAGGCTTTGAACGTCATTTTGAGGGGAACGAGGACAAACGCTATATTTGGAGTGGGAACAGCGTAAGGGGCATTTTAAGAAGCCCGATATATGCGGGTAAATCTTGTAGGCTACAAACGGATTGCCGCCAATATGAAAAGCAAGAAACGCCCCTCTAAGCTGCCCGAAGAATGGGAAGTGATACCCAATACCCATGAGGGAATAGTCACGCAGGAGGAATTTGATATTGTCCAACAGCTTATTACAAGTCGTAGGCTTCCACAGAACAAGGGAGGATTTGTAAATATTTTTGCAGGCGTTATCAAGTGTGTGGACTGCGGATGTGCTCTGCGGGCAATGAACGTACACAGGAGGAAACGCCCAGAGATTATCGACTGTGTACAGTATTCATGTAATAATTATGCAAGAAACGGAAGAAGCGAGTGTAGTGCCCACAATATAGAAGCAAGGGATTTATTCAATGCCGTTCTTGCCGACATCAACTGTTTTGCGGATATGGCAGTGAATGATGAAAAGGCGGTCAGGGCCATAGAAAAGCGGCTCACGGAAACAGACCAGAGCAGGGCGAAAGCATTAGAGAAAGAACGTAAGAAGCTGAACAAACGCCTTGCGGAACTGGACAGGCTGTTTTCCTCTCTCTACGAGGATAAGGTCATGGAGCGTATTACCGAGCGGAATTTTGAGATGATGTCGGGGAAATACCAGAAAGAGCAGCTTGAAATTGAAGCAAGGCTGAAAGAGGTGACGGAAACTCTTAATGAAAGCTACGAGAAATCACGGGGAATCCGTGACTTCCCCCTTATCCGAAATTATCAAGGCTTAAAAGAACTGGATGCAACAGTTATAAACGCACTCATAGACAAGATACTTGTTTCGGAGCGTGAGAAGATGGCAGACGGAACAGTGAAGCAGGAAATCAAGATTTACTATAAATTCATCGGCTTTGTCGATGAATTACATATCATACCTACAAAACGGTGGGCAGCAATGCCCGCTAAAAATTGTACGGTGTGCGGCGTTGAATATGTCCCGGGCTCTGGTGCATCAAGGTATTGTCCTGCTTGTGCCAAGAAGATACGGAGGGAGAAATCAAACGAGAGCAAACGCAGGAGCAGAGAACAGAAAAGGATAGCATGTATGAACTGTCCGCAAAAAATGACCGACTGATCTGGAGCAGAGAGAAGGCCGTATCATCCGTCAGGGAAACCATAACAAGAGGGTAAAGATTTTCCGGTATGTAACAGAATCAACATTTGACAGCTACATGTGGCAGTTGATTGAGAATAAGCAGAAGTTCATTTCTCAGATCATGACCAGTAAAGCACCAGTCAGAAGCTGCGAGGATGTGGATGAAGCGGCACTTTCTTATGCTGAGGTAAAAGCACTTGCAACCGGTAATCCGGCTGTAAAAGAAAAAATGTCACTGGATGTGGAAGTGGCAAAACTGAAACTGTTGAAAGCAAACCACCTGAATAACGTGTACCGCATGGAAGCGGATATTTCCAGAAATCTTCCACAGAAGATAGCGAAGCTGACGGAGATTATCGAGGGATATCGGGAAGACATTACACATTATGAAGCACATAAGATCACAGATCCGGAGGCATTTGAGATGGAAATTGGTGGAAAAATATTTACAGAAAAGAAAGAAGCAGGTGCGGCATTGTTGGCTGTCTGTAAGCAGATTCAGTCTGTAAATGAGGCAAAGGACGTGGGAAATTATCAAGGCTTCCATATGATGGCACGTTTCGACAGCTGGAATAAAGAATTTATTCTTTCAGTGAAACACACAGCAGTATCTTCGCTTCCATTAGGTTCAGATCCACTTGGAAACATTGCCCGTATTAACAATTTATTGGAAAGTTATCCGAAAAAACTGGCAGATGCGGAGCAGAAACTAGAAACAGTAAAAGAACAGCTGGAAAATGCAAAACAGGAAGTGGTAAAGCCATTTCCAAAAGAGAAGGAGCTGAATCAGATGATGGAACGTCTGTCTGAGTTAAATGCACTCTTAAATATGGACGAGCAAGGAAGTTCCGAAGAGCCTGAGAACAGCGGAAAGCAGAGCATTCACGATAAACTGAATGCAATAAAACAAAACGGTCAACAGGAACATGATCATGATAAACCAGCAAAGGGAAATGATATTGATCGTAGTTGACAATAGAGAAAATAACTGGAACCGGTGGAAGAAAACTGCCGGTTCTTTTGATATGGAGGAAATACAAATGGCATTAAGAAATTATAATACAAGAGAAGAAAACGAAATGCAGGATCTGACTCAAAAGCAGATTGATCTGGCAGGCTTCAGCGAAAAAGGATTTTCACAAGAACAGATCAATCAGATCTATGAGTATGCTCAGATGGTGGGGGATGAGTTGAAAGTCCGTAATCTGATATGGAGTATTGCTGGGGCAAATGACCAATCAGATCAGGAACGAATTGTACAGCTTATGGATGATGCCAGAAAGGAAATGGAGATTTATCCGGATTCCGAAGTAACGATGAGTGCGTTGCATGGATATGGATATCTGGCTGACGATATGTATCCGCTTAGCAAAGAAGCAGCATTGGATTTGCACATGCGAGGACTGAAAATCTATTGCCTTCAAACAGATGGAACAAAGAGCGAGTACGCCAGTAGAGAAATGATTCAGGAGCATGAAGGGCTTTTCGGTGTCGAAAAAAGAGTATGGGATGCTTTGGAAGAAGATGAACCAGTTTATACAGAAGATATTGAGCCATTGCATGATCCTATGACAGTGATTGATAAGGGTATTGCTTTAAAATATTATGATGCAGGTGCAACGATTTATCTCATTACACCATTTTCACAGCTGATAGCGGCAAGCGAAAGGATGGAAATTGAGAGAGGGGCTGATCATTTTCAGCTGTCAGTATATGAGCAGACATTGTTACAGGATTTGGAAACTGAGATGGAGAATCATCCGCAGTTGCAGTCATTAAAAGAAGCAAGGCTGTTACTTGGAAATGAGCATCGCTATGGCATTTACCAGTTTAAGGAAGGCTCTTTTGCAGAGACGTATGCTTTTATGAATATGAACTACATCATGGATCATAATATTACGATTCATAAAGAAGATTATAATCTTGTTTACAGTGCAGAAATGCTTCCAAGTGATTCACTGGACGGGCTGTATGAGCGATTCAATATTGACAGGCCAAGAGATTTTACCGGACATTCTATGTCAGTGGGAGATATTATCGTTGTAAATGACGAAGGAAATCTGACGGCATATTTTGTTGACAGTATCAGTTTTAAAGAATTGGATCAGTTTATTAATCTTGAAAAAGTTTTGCCGGAGAAGGAATCAGAAATACCGCAAAAAGAAGAATATAAGCCACTGACAAAAGTGGAAGAACTGGAGGAGCAGAATTATAATATGGTTGATAATGTGTTGAACAACGGATTTGGAGAGAAAGAGAGGAGAGAAGAAATCAGAAAAGCAGCAGAGAGCTATCAGCAGAAAACGGGAGCAACTATCACATTCTTTGCAGCTGTATGTGAGGAGTTTCCGTCTATGGGAAATTATTTTGACGGGCTTACCGTTGAACAGGTCACGGACAGATATAAGCAGATCTTGGCAGATCCGAGATTAAGCTATATGGGAAATGGAATGGGATTTGAGTTACACGATTCATCCCTTCCAGATTATCTGGATGGTCCGATGACTTTAATAAAAGGGCATACGATTTATGCGGATAACATTGATTCAATTTCATATTATCGTGAGCATCCATTGGTTCTGGAAGCAATACAGGAGCTTAGAGAGCGGTTCCCGGACTTTAAATATTTTATGACAGCACAGGAAAAGCAGGATATTTATCCTGAGCATATGATGGAAGACATCTGGCTAGAAGACTTTGATACTTATGAGTTCCGGGATAACGTTGATGATAAGGAAACACTGGTCAAAGAAATAGAATATGATCTGTACGCAGGACGTGGGAAAAAAGAATATGCCGGATTTTTAAAGGATGTGATGGATGAAAGTGATGAATTAAATACAAAGGCACAGGTTCTTTTGCAGAGAATCAACGATTATTCCATTCCTGAAAAAAAGGATTTAGAGCCAATGGTAAAAATTGTATTTAGCGAATACAGAGAAATGGAAACTGGAAAGTATTTGCCGTTTAAAGAAGCAAACGAAAAACTTGGAGCATTGGATCAGACTTTTTTGAAGGAAAATCAGGCAAGTGATAAATGGGATGACTTGTATTCGGTTGGATATATGGTGCTTTGTTCTATAGATTCAGAGATTCACAAGGTAACAGGAAAGATCATGCTGGGTACCGGTGAGGGCGATATCATTGAACATATGAAAGGAATCGAAGATCAGCGAGATGTCCAGGAACACATCTTACCTTACCTGTATGAATATTGTGGACTGGTGGAAAAGTCTCCTGATATAGCTACAGAAGTAAATGAGAAAGAGTCAGCGGCTAATCATAAAGAGGTACAGTCAGAAGCCGTTACTGTAAAAAGCTCTGATAGATCAGCAGGAGAAAAAAAGAAATCCATCCATGATCGTCTGAAAGAGAACAAAGAAAAACTTGGTCAGAAGTCGGGAAAAGATAATCCACAGAAAGGGGTTGAGCTGACTTAAGGAACGAAAGCTAAAATAGATGAGAGGATACCAAACTTGAGAAAATCGAGTACGGGTATCCTCTTATTTTTTTGCTTAAATGGATTGCTCCGGATTTTCAGAGGATAATTCTGGAAGAATATCAGCATCCTGGAGCATGGAAGAAAAGTTGCTCTGTACAACATGCAGGGTTCGCAGATCAGCCTGAAGCTGTGAGAGTTCTTTCTGGGTAGCTGCCAGTTCTGTTTCCAGTTGCTGAAGCTGCTTCTGCAATTTTTCCTGTGAGGGCAGTTTCTTTATCCCAAGATCAGATAATTCCTGAAGGGTAGTATCATGCAGCTGGTACTCTGCCTGATGTTGTTTCTGATATGCTTTTTTATCAGGAGCATCTTTTTCAGCAAGTAAAACAGTTCGGCAATGGCGGTAAACATCACAGCGTTTTTGGAGCAGCCGTTGTGCATCCAGCTGTTTATTCAGAGACTGTATTTTGGATTCTGTAGCTTGAATTGCATCAGCGGAATCAGCTACATGATTTTTAAAATCTTCATAATTCAGTAGATTATGTTCAGATAGATAGTTGAAAGTCCGGGCAGCTTCTTTCAGATTATTCAACTTTGCCCAGTGTTCAAATCCTGCTTTATTATGATCGGACAGGTAAGTGGTCATTTCAACGAAAAGCTGGACACGGTTATTTTTTTTCTGAGGAGTGCGAGCCTTGCAACGATTTTTTTCAAGACGAACCAGTAAATGATCATCTGCATAATAGGTTCCCAGTGTCTTCACATTGATAAAGTTGACAGCTCCTGGCGCACGGAACGCCAGGTACTTTCCCTGACGAGTTTCATAACCGGCTTCTTTCATCTTCAAAAGAAATTCATCGTAAGTCACAGATGTCCAGATGGCACGGTCAATCTGATATTTTAGTTTTGCCTCTTCCAGCTCTGTCCTCGCTCGCATATATTCCATATCTTCTTTATAGGAACGTCCAGCTTCAGAAGTTGGCATAGAAGTAGACAGCCCATGTTCTTTGCAGATGCGGTTACTGATCTGGCAGAGTTTGTGGTAGGTGCGCTTGTTGGAAACATACTTATGATAATCTGTAAAGCTGGTGGCATTAAAAATCAAGTGGCTGTGAATATGTTTTTTATCTGTATGCGTGGTAAGCACATATTCATATTTTCCCTTCAGAACAGAATCTGCGATTTTGGTGCTGACCTCATGGGCAAGTTTGGGATCGGTGAGGTCATTGGGATGATAGGAGATGATCATGTGCCAGGCAAGGTTATCCCCCTTTTCCATGACATTATTTTTTCCCATTTCTGCTGTCATGGCAAATTCCAGATCCGCAGTTTCCGGAGAACAGCCAAACGAAGAGACGAGTTTTTGTTCATCCGTCTTATCTGGATTCGTGATATAGGCCACAGCCTTTTTCACTGTAGATTTGATTGGAAAGATCTTAATGTAAGCCATATCTTTTTCACCATTTCTTTCAGCTCTTCTATATCTTGCGGTGTGGCAGTACCTACGGTGTTTGCAACTTTGGCAAGCTGGTTGATGTTCACACCAATCTTGTGCATTTCCTGATACATTGCTTTCAAATAAGTGGTATCTGTATTGACAATCATGCCATCAATCGCCATCTTACGCAGATACACGCTCATGTTAGAGGTCTTGGATAGAATCATCCTCTTGCGGATCATCTTCTTTTCCTCCGGAGTAACCCAGAGCAGTATCTGTACATCTCTTTTTCTGTTTGCCATATAAAAATCTCCCTTTATAAGTTTTCATACAAATCGAGCGAAGCGAAGATTCCAAAAGTGGGGAGGGTCCCGCTTTTGAGGCGAATGCCCGGCAGTGTATATACACTGCCTGTCCCTGCTATTCTTAGCTCTCAGGTATTAAATACAAAAATGCTCTGAAAAGATAACAGACTATTTTTGTAAGAATAGCAAGATACTTTCGATATTTCAAAAATTATTTATGACAAGTAGATTTTCAAAAGTGCGGATGTAAAAATCCAGACAAGGGATTTTTGCAGCCAAAAATAAATTTTATCTTTTATAGAAAAAAGGATCCCTTGCAAGGCAAAAGGCTAACAGGCCACATCCTTGCTGGGATCCTTTCAATTACTACTGGGCAGGCTTAAAGAATAACTATCATGACTATATGATTACAGAACCAATAGACTTCTGAAAAGAATTAAATCGTGTTCCAGAAGCAGATTATGATATATGCTGTGCATTACTTACCATGATTGTTCAGGAAAAGGAAAATCAAGACGAATTATTTGAGAGTTATGTGTACAATAGCGATGTTATTCGAATCTTAAACAGAATGATTAAACTGCAACAGAAATTATAGTGATATTGCAAAAAAAAATAAAAGTTTGTATTCATCAGATATTTTCCGTTTTCATACGTTTATATTATAAAGAGTAAATTATGTGGTGTGGGATTTGGAAAGTAGGAAAATGGAAAATAATAGAAAAATGATTAACGGTGTAATATTTTTGGAAGAGCAGGCAGATTATTTGTTGCTTCTTGGAAAAGAAGGCTTATATACAGTGCAGGCAGAAAATGATCATTGGAATGTCCATTATACACTTCCGGGTGATACATCAAATTTAGACAAACAGTTTATTTCCAAAGATGAGGCATTGCAGGATATTTATGAAATGGATATATGGCGCAGAAACAGATGGAAATTTTTGCCAATAAAAGAGCTACGGACAAGCTTAAAGGAACTTCTCATGGAAGCTGGATTTACACAAGCAGAACTTGCCGAGATAGAGGAAAATTGCAGGGATAATATAAGGAGACTGGAGAGAAACAAATTTAAAAACCCAACATATCAGTTGTTATATGATATCGCAGAATTTTTTGAAAGCCCTGTGGAAGAAATTTTGGGGTATGAAGAAATGTAAAATAGAAGGCTGGTGCATAGCAGAAGCAAAACTGTTAATGCATCAGCCTTTTAAAATTAGCCAACTACTTTTCCAAAAGTTTTTAAGGTGGATCCGGAAGTGACTTGGATAGGGGCATATTTTTTATTTAGAGAAATAAGCTGAATACCGGAATCGGATTGATGGTATTTCTTTACATAAGCATCACCATCAAGGAAGAAGACACCGATTTCTCCTTCTTCAAGTGTTTCTTGTTTATGAATCCAGATGATCTGTCCATCCAGATAGAGAGGCTCCATGCTGTCACCACATACCCGGACACCGAAGTCAGCACTGGAAGATACTTCATCACCAACCTCAATTTCAGAGAAACGGTCGGAATCAAGGAATTGTCCTGTTCCAGCTGAAACCGGGAGATCATACAGACTGAGAGTTCTTCGTGGAAATTGGTAAATGATTGGTTCTTCTCGAATGTATTCTCCGCTTTTCATTAATAGGTTCATGTAGTCAAGAGCTTTGGCTTGTCCTTCGTCATTTAATTTGGAGAAAAGTTTCTCATCCGTTCCAATCTGGAATGTTCTATTTATATCGGAAATCTCAAGAATCTCACAGAGGGAAAAAAATTGTAAAACATTTGGCAGGTTTACATTTTTTTCCCATTTACTGATAGAATGAGCTTTTACATCTAAGCCTCTTTCACACAGAAGAGCTGCCAGTTGTGGTTGAGACAGTTTTCGGTCTTTTCTTTTATTAGCAATAATGGATCCAAAATCTTTCTTTATCATCATACACCTCCATATGCAGGTATTTATTCCCTATATATACTATAACCCATAACAGATAAAAAATCAACAATAATAGCGTTAAAATCCAGAAAATCAACATATCTGCTACTTTACAAAGATTTAAAAGCGATATATAATGCCTGTATAGAAAAAAGAACACACGTTCTAAAAAGGAAAGGTGAAAATGTGTAAAGAGTAATATTGCACAGTGATGCCAATTGTTTTTATGCTAGTGTGGAAATGCTTTATCATCCAGAATATGCTGGTGCTTCATTAGCTGTAGGAGGAGATCTTGAAGCGAGGCATGGAATTGTATTGACGGCGAATTATATTGCGAAGAGAAGCGGGCGTTAAGACTGGCATGGCATTGTGGCAGGCAAAGCAGGTTTGCCCGGATTTGATATTTGTACCACCCAGAATGGATTTGTACTTGAAGTTTTCATCTATGCTCCGTGAAATCTATTCAGAGTATACGAATCAGATTGAACCCTATGGCTGCGACGAAGCGTGGCTTGATGTTACTGAAAGTTCTTCACTGAAAGGTAACGGAAAAATGATTGCGGAAGAGATAAACAGACGAGTAAAAAAAGAATTGGGAATAACTGTAAGTGTTGGAATCTCATGGAATAAAATTTTTGCTAAGCTCGGAAGCGACTATAAGAAACCGGATGCAATAACCGAATTTAATAAAGCAAATTACCAGGATTTGATTTGGAAACTCCCAGTGTCAGATCTTCTATATGTGGGAAGATCAACGAATAGAACTTTACAGAAATATGGTATTCGCACAATCGGAGAACTGGCAAGAACAGATCCAGATTTTCTGGAACTGCAGCTTGGGAAAATGGGACTTGTCATTTATTCATTTGCGAATGGCTGGGATGATTCGCCAGTTTCAGTAGAAGGATATCAGGCACCGATAAAGTCTATTGGCAACAGTACAACGACACCCAGAGATCTGGAAAATGAGCAGGATGTACAGATTATTCTGATGGCATTGGCAGAAAGTGTCGCAGCCAGACTGCGGAAACATGGTTTTAAATGTAATGTAGTGTCAATTTCGATTCGTGATAATGGGTTATTTCATTTCTCCAGGCAGAGAAAACTGCAGGAGCCGACAGACATTACAGATGAAATAATGAGTGTAGCATACCAACTTTTTAGAGAGAACTATCATTGGTCTCGTCCGATCAGAAGTCTTGGAATCCGTGCAGATGATCTGGTTATGGGGCAGGTTCCGGTGCAGTTAGATTTATTTATGAATGAGCAGCGCCGGGAAAAACAGGAGAAGTTAGACAGGGCAGTAGATGATATCAGGCGACGGTTTGGATATCACAGTGTCCAGCGAGCATTTATGCATCAGGATAAAATATTATCCAGCCTGGATGCACAGGGATCCCACACCGTTCATCCAGTTGGATATTTCAATGGGAGGTAAGTGCTTTGAATGACAACAAAGTTTATGTAGAAGTCATTGTAAAATTCAGCACAGAAGGCGCAATGATGCCAATAGAATTTATTTGGGAAGATGGAACTAAATATTTAATTGATAAAGTAAAATCGAAAGAACGTTGTGCCAGCCGGAAAGCGGGTGGTACAGGAATTATGTATACTGTAATGGTAGATGGTAAGGAATGCCATTTATATTATGAATTTGATAAGTGGTTTATGGAGCGCAAGAGTGCGTAAAGATTTAAGAAAGAAAACAGGATCTGCAGAAGAGCTGACCTTTCCCTTTTGCTCTTTTCAGATTGACATATAAGGGCATTACATCTATGTCCATGAAACAATATACCCACTATATTGTCTATGCAGATGTGGCCCTGCTCAAGAATAATTCTTATTGAGCTTTCGTCAAAATCACAGGGATGGGAGTGTAGAACGTCAGAGAAAGACGATTCAATACGAAAAAAGGAGATTTTGATAATGACAGAAAGAGATTATGCGATCAGATCGTTTAAAGAAGTAACCTTAAATGCAGCACGCCATACAGAAGAGAGAATGAACCTGTACTATGAAAAGATGAAAGCACTGATGAACAATTATCAGGACTTGATTTTGGAAAATCAGATGGTTCTGGATGAATTAGAGCAGGAGTGTCAGGAAAAGATCAATGAGAACATGGCTTATGCTCTTCAGTATATGGATTCTTACGATTACCGCATGAATTTAGGAAAACTGAAAAAAGAAGTAAATAATATCATTCTAATCTATGGACTTTGTGATATGGTCAATCGGGCAATGACACTGGTAAAATATTTCACCCCGAATTTTGGAAGCGAATATTATGATGTGCTTTATGGCTGCTTCTGCAGACACAGAAAAATGACAGATATGGAAATTATGCTTGAACTGGGGATGAGCCGGGCAAGTTTTTACCGGAAGAAAAAAGCAGCTCTCCGGTATCTGGGATATTATTTTTTTGAAATCGTAGTGCCACAGTCTGCAAATAAACGATATAAGCCATCTTTTCCGGAAACGGAAGAGTAGATCTGAAAGAGCCTGATGGAATCTCCCCTTTCCATCAGGCTTATATATAATGGAATACTCCCCTATTCCTCTTATTATTCCGCAGATTCTTCAGCTGCAGTTTCTTTCTTTTTTCTGGATTTGCCAGAAATCATTTTATGACCTGAGTAAATGGCCATAGCCATGCAGATCAGTGAACTGAATGCAAAATATTTATGAGCTGATTTCATATCCTTGTAGCCAGTGTAGCAAGTTCCGATCATGGAAACCAGTGCACCGATAGACCAGTATTTATGTGATTTCATTTGAACCTCCTGAGCTTTTTTTATATCATACATCTTTTTTAAGAAATATGCAAACTGGAATCTTTCGATATCTTTATACCTAATCTGTTAGTAATCTATCTAGCAATATCTTCCTATTGTTCATAAACATCTCTGTAATTTGGTAAGTTTCTGTTTCCTCATACTCACATAAATGTATACTTCCATCATCAAAACAATATATATCTGCATCTGGAATACCTAATAAAATAGGAGAATGTGTCAGTTAAAAAGCGACGATTTTCGCATCCATCGTTAGACTGTACCCACTGGACAGCCTGGATTTTTTTGACGGTTGCGAAAATACAGTCAGAATTTGTCGGCGGTCAGATCGTATCATGGCAGCTCCCTCCTGTAAGCCGCCGTATCTGCCAGCGCCAGCGCATCATCCCTTTTGAGGGCAAAAAGAACGGCGGCCTTGAAATGTCCTTCAAAACCGCCGATAGGGGATCAAACCTTAAAATAGCGCACGAAATTATCTGCCCCAGTCAACGGTTTTTTTCTTTCCCCGGACGGGGCAGATAACTTATTATGCAGAGCGGAGCCGATGTGCGCTAATCGGTTCCTTGTACTTTCTCCTTCAGCTTTCGGAAAGATGTATCACTGATGGCGTGTTCAATCCGGCAGGCGTCTTGTTCCGCTGTTTCCTGATCGACGCCAGCAGCGATGAACTGCTCCATAAAAAACAAATGGCGTTCATAGATTTTCTCGGCAATCTCCCGACCTATGACGGTCAGATGAAGGAACCCATCATCATCCACGGTCAGAAAACCTCCATTTTTCAAAACGCCTACCGCATGGCTGATACTCGGTTTGCTAAAGCCCATGTGCCGGGCAAGGTCAATGGAGCGGACCATGCCCATTTTCTTTTGTAGAACAAGGCTAGCCTCCAGATAATCCTCCCCAGACGCATGAATCTTCATCAGTTCCTCCTTTATGCTTATTGTTGAATCCTCCAGCCCTCAGCCTGTTCCCGAATCTTAATAAATTCCTGATAGGTTCCCCTTTGAGCCAGCAATTCCTTATGGGTTCCTTTCTGCACGACGGTTCCACCATCAATGACAAGAATTTGATCCGCATTTTCAATCGTCGCCAGTCTATGGGCAATCGTTATGATTGTTTTACCATGTGTCAGTGCAGAAATAGCCTCTTGAATCAAATGCTCATTCTCTGGGTCAATGCTGGCCGTGGCCTCATCCAAAATAACAATCGGCGCATCTTTCAGCATGGCTCTGGCAATCGAAATCCGCTGCTTTTCACCGCCGGAAAGAGAAGAACCGCCCTCACCAATGACGGTATCATATCCATCTGGCAAGGCCATAATAAAGTCATGGCAGCGCGCTTTTTTTGCAGCGGCAATCATCTGTTCCTCCGAAGCGTTCGGGCTGCCGAATTTGATATTGTTACGGATCGTATCCCGGAACAGATATACATTCTGGAACACCATACTGATATTTTTTAGTAAGCTGTCACAGGTAAATTCTCGAATATCTGTTTCTCCTAAAGTGATTTTTCCGGCGTCAACATCATAAAAGCGTGCAATCAGGCTGCACAGGGTAGACTTGCCGCTCCCGGAGGGACCTACAATCGCTGTTGTGGTATTCTGCGGAATCGTGAAATTCACATCATGCAATACAGTCCGTTTATCGTAACCAAAGGATACATCCTGAAAAGTAATGTCATACGAGGTCGGTGTAATATCTTTTCCGTCCTGGTCGATATATTCTGCATTTTCCAGAGCTTCCAGCTTATTCATAGCGGAATCTATAAGACCCAGCATGTGAGCCGCGTCGTTAATGTTTTCCACACTTCCAAAGATTACGAAAGAAAACAGAACAAACATCAGGAAATAAGCAAGACTCATTTGCCCGTTAAGTGTCTGCCATGCACAGATAAACACAATCCCCATAGATGCCAGTTTTAAGGAGAACAGATGCAAGCAGTTAAATGGCGTATAGCCTTTTTCTACTTTGATATGAATATTTTTCAAATCCGTATTTGCCTTGCGGAAACTTTCGATAGAAGCCCCTTCCTGTCCGAACGATTTAACGATGGACAGCCCGCGGATATATTCAATCGCAGAGCCAGACATATCCTCCATGGCCTGGTGCGTGATAGCAGCGGTCTTTTCACTATGCCTGCTGATACCATGTAAGGCCAATGAGGAAAAGGCAACGCCGACAACAGAAATCACTGCTGCGGCTGGACTCAGGAAAAGGAAACACAGGAGAATTGCAATAAACTTTGCATATCCGTTGATGATGATGTCAACCATCTTCATTCCCTGCAATTCAAGTGTGGATAGCTCCGTGGTAACACCTGTCAGAATATCGCCCACGCTGTTTTTGGAAAAATATCCCAGAGGAACCCTTTTCAGCACATCGCCTAAATGGATTCGCTGCCCTGCGGCTACTTCATAACCAATGCTTTCCTGCAACACCGCCCGCAAATAAGAGAGTAGAAAGTTAAGTGCAATCGAGCCAACAGTAATCCAAAGCGTCTGCCAGATCAGGGAGGATTCTATTGTGTTGCCTGCCCAATAAGCTGCGATTGCTTTATCAAGGGCATAAGCGGCAGCCATTGTAGGGATTGCCGTAGACAGGCTGCTGAAAAAGGAAAAAACAGAGCCAAGATAGAGGCGTCCCTTATATTTCCCCGCCCATTTAATGATCCGTTTCATAGACTTAAACATGAGCGGCCACCTCCTTCTTTTCACTCACAGACCAATTCTTCGCCCCGATGTGGGCTTTCCACATATCCGCATACAGCGGACACCGCTTCAACAATTCTCCCTGCTTTCCGCAATCCACAATCCGGCCTTTTTTCAACACGACAATCTGATCTGCGTTCTTAATGGTGGAAAGGCGGTGGGCGATCACAAGAAGAGTTTTACCCTTTGATAACGCCATGATAGCTTTCTGAATTTTATCTTCGTTCTGCGGGTCAGTAAATGCTGTCGCTTCATCCAAAATAACAATCGGGGCATTTTTGAGGATCGCCCTCGCAATCGCAATTCGCTGTTTTTCGCCGCCGGACAGCCTCTTTCCGGCATCACCGGCAGGGGTATCATATCCTTTGTCCAAACGCACAATAAATTCATCACAGCAGGCCGCTTTCGCCGCCGCATATACTTCTTCATCTGTGGCGTTTGGATTTCCAAGACGGATGTTTTCTTTCAGGGAGCAATTAAACAGGAAGTTATCCTGCGTCACAAAACTGACCAGTTCGGAAAGCTGGCGTATAGACAACTCTTTGATATTCTTCCCCCCAATGGTAATGTTGCCACCTGTCACGTCCCAAAACCTTGCAATCAGACGGGCAATCGTTGATTTACCGCCGCCAGACGGTCCTACAAGTGCCGTAAAACTTTCCTCTGGCAATTCCAAGTTCACATCATGCAGTACTTCATTTTGCTCGGAGCCGTCATAGGAAAAGGTTACATGCTCCAACACAATATCATTGCGGGGTATGGATACGATTTTCCCTGAATCCGGCAGCATAGGCAGGTTCAAAAGTTCATTTGCCGCCTCTACTGCATATTCCATAGACTTTGCTTCGTTAATGAAAGTGGTTGCTTTCATCAACGGCCCAACAATGCTGAGAGAAAGAATAATCCCCATTGCAAGCTCTGCGGGGGAAATACTTCCATTCTGTACCAGCAGAAGGCCGACAGGAAGAACCCCCAGTAACGTTGTTGGCATAATCGCCATCATCAGATTCATCGTTTTCCATGTGCTCTTAAACCATGCCAGGGTAAACTCTTTGAACGACTGGACAGCATTAACAAATTTTTCATAGGAGCTTGTGCTTTGATTAAAAGCCTTTACAACCTCGATGCCTTCCACATACTCAATAATAATACTGTTGACATGGTTATTTGCCTCCATATAAGCAGCGTACTGACTGTTATAATTCCTCATAAGGAAAAACATAGGAATCATGGCCAGCACCGGAGCAATCAGAACCGCCAATCCCATGCGCCAGTCAATGACCATCATCCAGGTAAAAATTGCAACAGGGAGTAGGAGGTTAGAAGTCAATTCCGGGATCATGTGTGCCAAAGGCGGCTCTAAATCCTCCACCTTATCCATGATGATATTTTTCAGATAGCCGATTCGCCGCCCCATCACTTCGCCGAGAGGCGCTTTCATCAGTCGGTCCGCAATTTTAAGCCGGATTCCTTCCAAAATGGTATAGGCTGAAATATGCGCCAGGATCGTAGAGATTCCATGGCAGGCAACCCGCAGCAGGTAGCCCGCTGCTCCAACCAGACACCAAATCAGAATGCCATTCAGGGTCACATTCTGATTGATAAATGCCAGCAGGATTTCATATACAGCCCAAAAAGGAATAAACCCTCCTGCAACGCTCAGAATGGCGCAGAACACCGAAAGAGCCATTTTCCCCTTACATGGTGCGGCGAAGGAAAACAGAATTTTCACCCAATTATCTTTTTGCTGCTTCATTACAATCACCTTCCTTCTTTTTAGTCAGCAAAGAAAAAAGGATGGGTAGTCTTTGCTAACCATCCTCATTGTAGCAGTATTCAATTCTTCTTTCCTCTCCAAAACGGCATTTATGCACCGTTTAGAAAAAAGATTTTCGGTATTCCATCGGCGTCTGCCCTATCACCTGCCGGAAAGCTGTTGCAAATTTACTGGGGCTTTCATATCCCACAACTCCGGCAATTTCCGCAATCCCTTTTTTGGAATCTTGCCGGAGCATTGTGGCAGCAACGTTCATCCGATAACGGCGAAGATAGGAATACATGGAATCTCCGTATATTTCCTTAAAGCAGGTTTTCATCCCCGTCAATGAAATCTGGAATCGTTCAGCTAATTCATCCATCGTGTAATGCTCCTGCAAATTTGCCGTAATAAGATCATGGATCGCTTTGATTTTTTCTACCTGCCCTTTATAGAAATAAGGGCGATCTTCTTTGGAATCAGAAAACTGCAAAGCGTCCAGATATAAAAGCAGCTCCAGGGCTTTTACTTTATAGTAGTCACCTTTGATCTGCTGCGGGACAAAGTAAAGCTCTGAAAAAATATGTTCAATTCCTGGCTCATTATGAATCACAAACGGTTTCTTGTCATTGCAATACTTTTTTTGAAGCTCGTACAAATCAACAGAAAATCCGCCAAAAAAGTCTTTCAGCGCCGGCACAGCAATGTCCAGATCAAATCCCAGGGTCATCCCATGATAGTGGCAGAGTGGAAAGCAGACCCGTCCCGAATGGGAACGCCGGTCATCCACACGCATCTCATTCTCTTGCAAATAGCTATACGCATGATTGCCAATCTCGCTTTCGATCCGTCCCTCCCTGCAATGGTCTATATAGAGAAGCGAACTGTCCGTACTACTCTGAAAGTAGGAGGTACATTCTTTCAGGTGCATATCGCTATACATCACAAAAGCGCCATCAAAAATTTTGTGGGCTGTCATGGTTCCCTCGCCGCTCTCGTCAAAAAGCTGCAGGACAACGCAATCCTCAGTTTCAATGACATTTTTAACATTTGAGCCGCAGTTTATTTTACCATCAAACAGTTTGATTTCCGCCGCCTCCTTCCATCATAAAGAAATTAAATAACCGTTCCCGTCCTTCCGTATCCTGGAGGAAATAGTTTTCTTCCAATCTGCCGTTTTCCAGATGGATCACATAATTGCAGCACCTGAGTATAAATTCAGGATCATGGGTCACAATCACAATGGTTTTTCCTGAATCGGCAAGTCCTTTGACCGAATCGGCCACCTGCCTCATGTGAAAGAGATCAAGGCCGCTGGTAGGTTCGTCAAATAGTATAACCGGACGTTCAGAGGCAATCGCAGAAGCAATCGCCACACGTTGTTTTTGCCCTCCCGAAAGCCCCATCGGATGGCAGGCTTTGTACGGGAGCAAATCCATTTCTGTCAAGATAGCCTCTGCCTTTGCCACATTTTCAGGCGATTCATCGGAATCTTTCCCCGGCATACTTAACAGGACTTCCTCTAAAACGCTCTCCGTAAAAAGCTGATGATTTACATCCTGCATGACCATATAGCATAGCTTCAGCCGCTGTTTGCTTGAATAGGAAGTACCTTCTTTTTCGAGGATACCTTTACATCTTTTTTCCAATCCGCATAAGCAACGGGATAGTGTCGTTTTTCCGGCTCCATTGTGCCCGATGACCGCCGTTACATTTCCGGCAGGAAGCTCTATATTTTCCAGAGAAAGCGTTTCCGGCTGTTTCTTGTATGCGAAATGGAAGTGGTTCAGTTTCCATATCCCCTGCCCTGAATGTAGACTGGCAGGCTCAATGTCTGCAAACTCACCCAGGCCAAGAGGCCGTAATCCCATTTTAGCTTTTTCCGCCGCCGGAATCAACTGAAATTCCGGCAAAGTATAATCCCCTTGTATTTCCCCGTCGCTTAAATATATGATCCTGTCTGCCAGATCATAAAGATAGTAGAGCCGGTGCTCCGCAATAATAATTGTTTTGCCCTGTGACTTCAATATTTTTAACAGTTTCCGAAAATCAGCGATGGAATAGGCGTCAAGGTTGGAAGATGGCTCGTCCAAAACAAATATATCCGGTTCCACAGCGGCGGCAGATCCACAGGCGATTTTTTGCTTTTCCCCACCGGAAAGGGAGAAAACACTTCTGTCCAGTAGATTTGTAAGGTTCAACTGCTCTGAGACCAGTTTTACCCGCTTTCGGATTTCTGCTTCTTCCAATCCATGGTTTTCACATCCAAAGGCAATTTCGCTGGTCGTATCCACATTAAAAAATTGAGAACGTGGATTCTGAAAAACAGAACCCACTTTTTTTGATATATCAAACAGGGAAAGCCCGCTCATATCTTCTCCATCAAGCATGACAGTGCCTTCCAGCTTTCCATCGTAATAATGAGGAATCAGTCCGTTAAACAGCCGTGTCAGTGTGGTTTTACCGCAGCCCGATGTTCCGCAGAGCAGTACAAAATCCCCGTCGTTAATAGACAGGTCAATATTTCTTAATGTTCCGTGTCCTTCCCTGTCCCCAATGTCAGTTTCATTTGGAGGGTAGGAAAAAGAAACTTTTTTACATTCGATCATAGATCTACCTCCCTGTAATCATTGTGACAATAGGAATTGCAAAAGCCACCACACATAACAGCAGGAAAAAAACATCCTGCACATGAAAGCCGATCTCGCAGATGTTTGTCCTCTTGACCGGACCGCCCAATCCTCTTGTCAGGGCTGCCGCATTTAATTCTTCCCCGATCTTGACGGAACACATGATGACAGGGACAAGCCTGTATTCCAGCATTGCACTGGCTTTGCCCCCGCCAAAACGGATTCCTCTCATTTTCATAGCGTCCCCTATGGCATTATATTCTTCTACAACCGTAGGGAAAAATCGGAATATCACGGACATAGGAATGATGATCTGCTCCGGTAAATGCAGCTTCTTCATGGAGGCAACAAACTCGCTGACCGTCGTTGTCCTGACCGTGATGTATCCCATCATAATCCCTGGCACAAACCGCATAAAGAAACCGCAGATTGCAACAACAAGAAAGTTAGGAAGGCCGGACAGGTGGGGGAGCGCCCATAGTTGCAATATATAGCTGCCGCCATATAAAACAAAATAGATAACCGATCCCTTCCACGATTTTTCCGTGAGCAGTAGGATCAATGGAACAGCAGCCAAAATAGGAGCAAACTGTTTAGAAGCAGCCCCACCTCCGCCGCTCAAGACAAAGAGGGCAATCGTGATAAGCAATGCCAACTTTGTCCGAGGGTCTAACGACAGGCCGGTTTCCTTTTTTTTGCTTGCTAACAATTCACGGCGCATTATGCAATACCCGCACGCTTAAAGTGCTTTTTGAAAATTTTCTGGCCGATCACACCGCCGATCACGCCGCAAACGAACCCGGCAATCAAAAGAAGGGGGAGCGTATATGCCGAGATATAGCTCATAATGGAATCTGCATACTCTTGTCCATAACCGCTGATTAGCTGCTGATAGTAGCTGTCCCGTGTTGCAACAATGGGGATGTAGTTTCCGATGATCCACATAGAAAAAACACCATGCGATATGATTCCTTTTTTTGCACTCTTATAATCGCCGGATTTCAAAACAAGATCAGCCAGGACACCGAACACGGCACCGGTAATAATGCTCCAATACCCCATGCCGGTCAGCAACATTAAAATACCGCAGATCAGTCCTGTCAGCGATACCATTCCAAACTTCTGGACTTTAGAATAATATAGCATCATTACGATTCCGCCAATCAGCGGAACCAGCACGATCAGAAGCGGAAGAAAAATAGGGATAAATCCCAGCATGGCAATCGCCATCATCACCACAAAATAGATCGCAGTGAAGATTCCAACATTGATAAGGTCTTTTCCTTGTAGTTTATTCATTATTTGGTCCTCCTGTTTGCTTTTGCGTTAGCACGAACTAACTGTATTTCAGTATAGCAGATATGTTGGTATGTTTCTTCTCCAAAAAGGCATTTTCGCTCCAAATAGACAATTACTTTGCTTTTGCTATCTTTACGGGGAGTGATTGCCTGCGTGTGTGCGTGAACATAGAACTATTCAGCATTGAACAGAGGCGGTTCTTGCATAATTTGAAATGGAAACAGCCAAAATCTCCGCTCCAAATTGTAGTATTAGTAGAGGGAGAAATAGAAGGTAGGGTTTCGATAGCAAGCACAGCAAGCGAGTACCCGCTTGCGATTTTTCGGATTTTCAGGTCCCTTGCCCGAAAATGAAAAATGCTTGTTGGGATAATCCCAAACCCTTATGAAGAACGGAGGCGGCGCATGGCAAACCGAAAACGGAATATTCAGATGAAATTTTATGTCACAGAGGAAGAAAAACGCCTCATTGACGAGAAGATGGCCCAGCTCCCCACCCGGCGCTATGGTGCCTATCTTCGCAAAATGGCGATTGACGGATATATCATCTACACCGACACCACGGAGATCAAGGCGTTTACCGCGGAGCTTTCCGCCATCGGCCGGAACATCAACCAGATCGCAAAGCGGCTCAACGCCGGAGATCCCGTCTATCAAGCGGATATGGAGGAAATCCGATCAATATTCAGTTGTCATGTGGAGGACGGTGTGCCCACCGATTTTCTGTACCGCATCCATAACTTCCGATTGATCTTTGCCTTATGTTATCATAATTCGGTTTAAATTGCTATAAATAGCTTTATTCCAATAATAGAAAACCCCAGAAATAATTAAGATTCCGGGGCCTTATGTTTGAACATATTTACTTTTTAATTTATTTAACAAATAAAATTTTGATTAACCTTTGGTTAATATGAATCAATCATCTGCATTAGCTTCTTATAAAATTCATGTCTATCGTTGTAAATTTTTTCCAATTCTTTTTCTGTAAACAGTGCATAGGCGCTATCAGGAACAGCTGTTAATCCATCACAGGTAAATGGTATACGCCGCCCACCTCTGAAAATGGCTGCTTCCCAGTATTTTTTTCTAAAATATTTAATTATTCCCATATAGTATCACCTCTTTCCCATATTTGTTATTGACGTTCTGGCAAGTAAAATACTTCTGTTCTTACTATATTATCATCAAAATCCATTTCTACATAATAATCTCGGACAAAATATGATCTCCAGTAATCTTGTAGTGAGTAAATTTCCAATGTTTTGAAATCAACAATGCACAATGGAATGGCTTCTTTATTTTCTCCGTCTGTCTTTCTGTATTCTAATGAAGCTGCTACTTTATTTAGACAGTTCTGACATAAATGGTTTTCCAGCATGTTAGTATCAATTTCGTAATTTTCTGGCAACATCACATCTATGCTTGCCATACCACGGCTTGGAGTTCCATCTGAAGAATAAGATATTTCACCTGTATTCCCGGAGAGGAATGAAGTTGAAGTAGCTCTTTCTACCTCATTTCCATTTTCATCGTAATTTTTCAGTGGAAAATCAATCACATACCAGTCATTCAGCGAGATCAATCCAATAGTGTCAAAGTTTCTAAAGTAGCTCATCAGGCTTTCTTCCGCATTTCCGCATAGATAACATTCAGATGTGTTTTCCAGGGATGAGCGCAGATCGTCAAAAGTTACATCAATGTCAGCACGGTGTTTAGTAGATACTGGTTGGGAAGATGTCTGCTCATGGGCAGAGGCATAATATGCGATGATCATGGAGATAACAATTATGACTGCCAGAATGGAAAGCCAGAAATAATCTATTCGGATTTGATAATATCGCTTTTCTTTCTTCATATTTTTGATGCTCTCCCCTGATAATAAAATATAGTGTACTTAAAATAAGTTCATTTAAACCATTTTACCATGTTTTGTACTTAAAATATACTTGTATTATGAACTTATTTTGTACTTATCAAATGGAGAGGAAGCCATATGGAAAAAGATAAACATCTTGGTCTTCGGATTGATTCTGAGACGCACGGAAAACTGAAAAGTCTTGCTGAATTTGAGGGGCGTTCTATCAATGGAGAAGTGCTGTATCTGATTCGTCAGGCGATTGCTCAACATGAGAAAAATCATGGCATATTAAATAAATAGGAAGATCATACATCGGGCTGGTGAGTTCCGGTGTATTTTTATGCCAATTTAAAAGTATCAAATGATGATACTTTTAGAATCAATGATACTTTACGGCAGGTATTTGAGATACCCTTGATACTTTGGACTGTTATACTGATTATGCTGGAAATAAAAGAACAGCAGGAAACGAAGATTCGATGAAAGGTGTAGCTGATCGATAATCCAAGGAACAGCGAGTCCAGTAAAATTATAAAACAATCCAGAAGGTTCCATTGGCAT
>SCPN01000714.1_pt1 | contig 24186 bp, 29 predicted proteins | sample 6106831 | NCBI WGS metagenome assembly SCPN01 (sample SAMN10720447, study PRJNA508395) | human gut metagenome | isolation source: Participant 1, 0 month
GGTCTGGTGTTCATGATAGATTGTTGCTAGGATGATTTCGATAGTGTGTAAAGGAATTGTTTTAGGTAAAATAATTGGCTCTTTGAAACGAGTGTGTAGTTTATCAAAAGGATTTTTTTCAAGGATTTCTTTATATTCCAGATAGTGAAAAAAAGCTTTAACAGATGCTATTTTACGCTTGACAGTTTTAGATTTATAATGTGTATGTAGAAAACTGATGTAGGATTCCAGAATAGAAATGGAGATTTCTTTTAAATCAGTATCGGCAATGAAGCAGAGAAACTGATTTAAGTCAATCGTATAAGCTTTAATGGTTTTAAAGTCCAGGCGTTTTTGAATTTGGCAATAGGTAAGATAATTCGAAAGATAAGATTTATTATGTGTATTCATTTTATAGAGACTCCTTTAATTAGTATTTAAATATATATCGGACTCTAAGGGGTAAAATGAGTGGTATTAGTGTTAATTGGTAAAATATGTAAAAGGTATATTGTATAACTTTGAAATAAACTGTAAAATATAAATACAGATTTAATATTGGATAAGGAGTACCTTGGAAAGGAGATACTTATGAAGAAGTTAATTGGAGTTTTATGTGCTGTTCTAATTACGTGTATTTCAATTTGCCCTATAAGTGTATATGCAGAATCACAAGGTCCGGTATGGACGTCCAATGGTGGTAATACGTGGACATATACAGATGGACAGTCAACGAATCTGACAGCTAAGGTTATGAATGATACACTTTACATTATGGGAACAGGTGCGGTGCCCGCTTATAGCAGGGATTGTCTTGGTAATAGACCATGGCATAATAGTGCAGTGACAAGTATTGTGTTTTATAGGGGAATTACAGCTGTTGGTGCGGAAGCATTTTCTAATTTGAAGACAGTGAGACAAGTTACAATGCCTGTTAATATCTATATAGAAGATGCAACGGCTTTTGGTGGTCTGTATGAGGAATGTCAGTTTAATATTCAGGGAATGGATATGGTAAGTAAAGACATCGGTAACATTCCATACAATACTTTAGACAGTATGATTCCTATGATGAAGCAGTATACTTCGTATCGATTCATCCTGGATAATTATTATATGATTGGTCTGGCACAGCAGGATGCAGGTGGAACACTGAAGAATCTTTACCCGAGTGATGCACTAAGTACTGCATATAATAAGGATTATCCGTTGATTGACTGTTCCAGTAAATTAACGATGGCAAATAGTTATGGACAGGAAGTAGGAAGCTTGACTATAAATTGCAGACAGCAGGGTGTAGCTGCTATGGAAGCTTTTCGCTGGTAATTGGGGATAACAGTATGTGGCATCTTATAATATGTCCATGAGCAATAGGCAGGAGTTGTGAGGCATACAGCTTCCCCAATGCAGTATACTCATGGCAGTGCCGGCAGCATATCAGTATCCAGGCAGACGATTTACTTTAATTCAGCTGGGAAATGGAGTAATCAATATGCTTGCTGCTGATGAAGATGCGGATGATGCTACAGTAACGTTTACGACAGATTACATTTCAACAGCATATGCATTGGTGTATACAGACGTAATTGGACAGTAAACAGAACACAATACATCCGACATAATTGCCGGATGTTATTTTAAAAGGGATAAAGTTGTGATAGAAAAATTTACTTTGGATAGAATACTGGCAGGGGTTTTAGGATGCTTGTTATGTATTCAGATTTTTTTACTTTTATTTTACAATTTAAGAGACACAAGAACACTGATTAATGCAGATGCTGCCTCCGCTATTTATCACTTTATGGAAGTCATTGATAATGGTACTTTGAATCTACCTGATTGGAATCATACGACTACACTGGAGTTGGATTCCGCATTTTTGTTTGCAGTGCCGCTTTATTATGTGACACATGATATGTTCCTGGCAATGGGATTGGCAAATGGCATATTTATTTTACTTTATTTCTGGGTGATTTATAGAATTATGAAATTAAATGACATTTCTCTCAGATGGATATTTAGTGTGCTGATTTTGACCTTTACGCCGTGGGCAGTAGGAATGTTGGACTATTTTAACATGATGTTCTATCAGGCATCTCAATATACAGTAAAGACATTAGTGCCATTGGTATTAATTCTCTTGGTATTCCAAATAATGAAATTCGATTTCAAAGACAGGAAAGAAAGAGGGGAATTTATTGCTACGCTTGTAACTTATACAATTTTATTGTATAGTACATCGCTTTCAACGGGAATATATACGATTGTATGTGGCATTTTCCCTATCATTATGGGAGTAATGTATACAGGAATATGTAATAAGTTCACGAGGCCTAAATGGATTAGGTTGAGTTGTCTTTTGCTATATTCCGGTGGAATTTTCCTGATTGGATTTATGAAGTATAAGGAATTATATCCCAGTACATCCAAGTATAACCTGAATATTACTTTGGCAGCAGAATTCTGGAAGAACCTTTGTGCAAACGTTGTAGGATTTTTTCAGGTATTAGGAGCATTACCCTCAATGAATGTATCAGGAATGTCCATGCAGGGAATTGTACTGTGTGTGAAATTTATTTTTTGTATTGTGTTGCTTGCATGTATTTTAAGTGGAACAAGAAAACTGAATTTCACACAGAAACAGGACTTATTAAATAATCTGTTAACATATATTTGCCTGGTGAATTTATTCATTGTTACGATATACGATACCCGATATGGTAGTGATGTCATGCAATATCGGTATTACATTATCATGATAATTCCGCTGTTGATTCTCTGTGGATATCGGTGTGAATTCTATTTTAAGAAAATGCATAAGTATCAGCATGGGGCATTCTGTTGTGGCTTTCTTGCCTTTTTGCTGGTTATTATAGTTGGAAACAATAGAACCGTATTAGGCAGTCTGCATAATAACGATTATGCTGTTACTATATGCGATTACCTGGATACGCTGGATGTGGAATCGGTAATTTTCATAGATGACCAGGATACCACAGCACTATGCAGGGGAATTGATCATAGTAAAAAATATGGATGCTTCTCATCGGCAGAACAACAGCTGCAGACACAGATATGTACTTATCAGGCATCTAATCAGGGGGCATTTTATGGAGATAAAAATGTCCTGGCAGTTGTAGATGGCGTAAATCTGGAAGATGTTCTGCCAGAGGAAATAGCACGGCAATATACACTGATAGGGGCAGTAAAATGGTTTAACATATATTATTGCGATCATATGTTGATTCCCTGAATTGACTACTTTATATCAATAATGCTATAATCAATTGGACTGCACGTAATAGTGCATACTGTTTTGTAAATCACAGATAAAGTAAAGGATAAATAATGGAAGAGCTGCAGCATTGTGAGATATTGAAGACAAATATAAATGTTACCAATATGTCAGATACAATCAAATATATCGACGGGCATCTGGATGATTTGCGTGGTAAGTACATTTGCGTTTCTAATGTACACACCACAGTGATGTCTTATGAAAATGAAGAATATCGTAAGATACAGAACGGTGCCGCCATGGCACTGCCTGATGGAGCTCCTCTATCAAGTTACAGCAGGAGAAAGGGATATAAGCAGGCACAGAGGGTGACAGGACCGGATCTGATGCTGGAGTTGTTTGCTATATCTAAGGAAAAGGGATATCGGCATTACTTTTATGGTGCAACAGAAGAGACTCTGCAGTCTATGAAAGAGGTTTTGGAGAGGGATTACCCGGGAATTCAAATAGCGGGTATGTATGCACCTCCATTTCGGGCATTAACACCACAGGAAGATGCACAGATTGTGGCTAAGATCAATGAAGCCAGACCGGATTTTATATGGATAGGTCTCGGCGCACCGAAGCAGGAAGAATGGATGTATCAGCATATGGGACAACTACAGGGAGTGCTGATTGGCGTAGGAGCCGGCTTTGATTACCTGGCTGGCTATATTAAGCGTGCCCCTCGGTGGATGCAGAGAATGTCGTTAGAGTGGCTGTATCGCCTGCTACAGGATCCGAAGCGTTTATGGAGACGGTATTTTACATCCAATGTGAAATTCATATGTCTTACACGAATGGATAAAAAGCAACGAGAGGACATATAAAATTGGACAAGATAGAAATATTTGAAGAAACAGACAGAAGCAAAAAGCAGGGAAAGCTATATATTGTAGTACCCTGCTATAATGAAGAAGAAGCGTTAGAGGCATCAGCACATTCACTGATAAAGAAATTAGAAGATCTAATATCTAAAGAGTTGATATCTGAAGAAAGCAGGATTGTGTTCGTGGATGATGGTTCTAAAGATAAGACATGGCAGATCATACAGTCCTTATTTCAGAAAGAAGAGAAAGTGATAGGGCTTAGATTTGCACATAACAGGGGACATCAGAATGCTATTTTGGCAGGTATGATGTATGCCAGAAAATATTGCGATTTTGTAATTACGATTGATGCAGATCTGCAGCAGGATATTGAAGCAATGGATCGGTTTATCAAGGAATATTATGCAGGAAATGAGATTGTATTTGGAGTAAGAAATTCCAGGAATACAGATTCTTTCTTTAAAAAGTCAACAGCTACGATCTTCTATAAATTAATGCATTTCTTGGGATGCAATATTTATGAGAATTCTGCTGATTATAGACTGATGAGTGCGAAAGCGCTGGATGCATTATCTGAGTATGAAGAAGTGAACTTGTTCTTGAGAGGCATTATTCCTGATATTGGGCTAAAGACTTCGGTGGTACATTTCGATGTCTTTCCGCGTATGCAGGGAGAATCCAAGTATTCATTATCTAAGATGTTGACACTTGGAGTAGATGGCATTACGTCTTTTAGTATTAAACCAATCAGAATGGTGTTTATGATGGGAGTAGCGGCACTGATTATGGGATTTTGCATGATCGTGCAGTATTTTATGAGCATTATTTTGGAACAACAGTAAGTGGATGGTCATCTATTCTGGCATCTATATGGCTGCTTGGAGGAGCGATTTTGTTAGCTTTGGGAATCATTGGAGAATATGTAGGGCGAAACTATATGGAGACGAAGAGACGTCCAAGGTATTATTTCTGGGATGTATTATCAAGAGAAGACAATGAATAAATAGTAATTATTGTACACTGTATACACAACACTTTATCAATATTATGCTAATAATTGTCAAAAAAATGCAATAAATGGTATTGAGAAAATCATAATAAAAATGTATAATTGCAACGTAAGGGCTGGATATGTGCTCAATATGGGAGTTTAAGGATTTCCGTTATGGGCAAGTAACGCAATGAGGATAAAAAATTATACAGAGAGTGGGATTTTATTATGAAGTATGAACTATCAAGGACAGAAGAGCAGATCATGGATTTTTTGTGGACGAACAACCGTCCGGTGAAAACAGGCGAGATCATGGACTACTTCACTGAGAATAAGGGGAAGGAATGGAAACGCCAGACACTTAACACTTTATTGATTCGCCTTGAGGAGAAAGGCGTAATCGTGAGAAGAAGAGGTATTGTTGAAGCTAAGTATACTCGCGCAGATCTGGAGCATATTGAGTGCAGGGATTTTGTAAAGACCAAATTCCAGAACAGTCTGAGTAAGTTTATGGCAGCTTTCGCCGGCGAAGAACGTATTTCTGAGAAGGAAGCCGCAGAGATGATTGATATGATTAATACACTGAAAGAGAAATAAAATAAAAGTTGGGACAAAAGTGATGATTTTGCCCCAACTTTATTATTTCAACAATATATTCAAAAATAGGCACATGACATTATTGCATCTTATTGTAAAATAAAAGAGTAGAAGTATTTGAAAGTATAGGCATAACAATTCGAATGAGGATGGTGATAGTGCAACATGGATTATGAAGCGATAGTCAAGAGGCTTGCTGCGTACAGAAAAGAATGTAATTTGCGTCAGAATGATCTGGCAAAACAGTTCAAGATGACACAGAGTCAGTATAGTAAGGTAGAATCAGGTAAGATTAAGATTTCTTTTGACAATTTGTATGTGCTGCAGATGAAGGGCTATGATATAGATGCATTGATTTTGGGAGAGTCTAAGCAGGAATTACTTCCATGTCTGGAACAGTTGACACATGTAGAAGATGAAAAACAGTTTGTGAGTTTTATGAAACTGTGTGAATGGGCACATGGGAACAGTGGGAACAGGACGGCGGTGTGCCACAGGGGATCGGTGGTGATCTGTTGAAACTGTGGACAGGTATCGATGGACAGAAAGATACCAGATGGGTCAGATTACGAAAGGCATACAATGATATTTCTCAGATTAACATGGCAAATTGCATTGGCGTAAATATTAAAAAATATCGTTTGCTGGAGCAGGAAGATATCAAACCTGATGCAGAATTGTTATTACATATTTATGAACAGACAGATTGCAAGCCGGGATTCTTCATGGATGAGAGAGGTTATTATTTATCTTTGATCAATGAAGCCTGTAAGGGAAATGAACGAAGAGAAGAACAACTGGAAGAAATCCTTAAAATGATGGATAAATTCAAATAAAAGTATAAGAATGGTTATATCAGTGCAGACTGGTATGACCATTCTTTTCTTTTATACTGTTGATTGCAACGCCTGTATAGGTATGTTATAATTCAAAAAGTACAGTATCCATGAATATATGAGGGAGCAATATGGAGAATATAAGAAGAAAGAACAATATGATAGAGACATACAGTATCTTATTAATTGATATGGTATGTGTATCAGTTTCATATTATCTGTCATTATTTATCAGATTTCATTTGATTGCACAGGAAGCGTACCCCAGAGACTATCATTCCATGATAGGAGCGTATATTTTGATTTTATGCTTGATGTATACACTTTTTTTGGATGGTAATCGATGGTTCTTTGAAAGAAGTAATATACGAGAGCTGTATTATACCATCCGCTATACGGGAATTATTGTTGTGGGATTGGTTCTGATATTATATCTGACACAGCAGGCATATGAGTTCTCTCGTCTGGTATATCTGATCTTTGCGATCATTAATACGGTAATTACATTTATAGCACATATAGTTTACCGTAGATATATGCTGGATTATTACCGTAAAAGTGTAAATAGTACGAAGATGTTCGTACTGACCAGAGAGATAACAGCGAAGGATGTATTGGAGACTTTGCAGCAGGAGAAAGCCTGGGATTATGATATTACGGCTGCAGCTGTGTATGATATAGATATGGTAGGAGCTAAAATAGCGGGGATACCAGTTGTTGCTTCTATGGAGAATGTGTATGATGTAGTCTGTCAGATGATGGTGGATGAAGTGTTCTTGTCTTTGCCGGGGGTGGAACCGGCAGAAATACGGGAAATGGTACATCGCTTTGAAGAAATGGGACTTGTATGCCATTATCGTGTTGACCTGTTCAGTAAGGCAAATCCAAACACATATGTACAGCAGCTGGCGGGATATTCAGTTATTTCCTTTTCTCTTCAATCTCAGGATTCCAGAAGACTGTTGGTTAAAAGATTGATGGATATCGTCGGTTCTTTGATAGGCTGTGTATTGACGCTACTGATTACGCCTTTTGTGGCACTGGCAATCAAAATTGATTCACCGGGACCCGTATTCTTCTCCCAGACCAGAATTGGTAAGAACGGCAGAAGGTTCAAAATATGGAAATTCCGCTCTATGTATACAGATGCGGAAGCGAGAAAGAAAGAGCTGGAAGCACAGAACGAGATCAAGGGTCTGATGTTCAAAATGGAAGATGACCCAAGAATTACGAAGGTTGGTAAATTTATCCGAAAGACAAGTATAGATGAAACGCCGCAGTTTTTTAATATTCTGATAGGTGATATGAGCCTTGTAGGAACCAGACCGCCGACAGAGGATGAATTTGAACAGTACAACGGTTATTACAGACGCCGTATGAGTATCACACCGGGATTGACCGGTATGTGGCAGGTGAGTGGAAGAAGCGATATTCAGGATTTTGAAGAGATCGTCAAGCTGGATTTAGAGTATATTGATAACTGGAGTTTATTGTTAGATATTAAAATTCTATTTAAGACAGTATTTATTGTACTGGGGAGAAAGGGATCAAAATAGCGAATAATGAAGAAGGACACATATTCCTATGCAGATGATTATGGAGGACAACCTGAACAGTCTGAGAGGATTCTGATTGTTATAAACAGGGTGCTGAACAGCATCAGCGTATTGCCCAATTCACCGGCTCTTGTGGAATGCAGGAAGTTATTGGACGAGGCAGACCCAAAACATCAGATCAGAAGAGTGCTTCATATAAATCTGGTGGAGGGAAGACCAGCAGCCGGGGCAGATCAGGTGGAGCTGCTGGTAGATGGACAGGGAATGTTTTCCTGTTCTTTTGTAAAGCTATGGTTATGGAATTATCTGCTGCATGGAAAGAAAAGGGAGACACTTAAACAACAGCTTAAGTGTGAGATTACAGCACAGTTGAAGGCAGTCACTGATAAATGTGATTATGATATTACAGGAGTGGATTCGCATCAGCATTATCATATGATTCCCATAGTGTTTGATGTGCTGATGGAGGTACTGGAAGAAACTGCTATCCATGTAAAAGAGATACGTATTCCTGTAGATCCACTATCGCCGGTTATGCTAACCAAGGATAAGCCATATAAGATTCCGCCTGTGAACTGGATTAAATGGCTCATATTAAAAACAGGAGAAGGACATACCAGACGCATTTTAAGCAAGAAGGGAATTACAGCACCGGTTTTCTTTGGTATTTTCTATACCTGTGATATGCGATATGAGACAGTGCATGCATTATTACCTGCTTATAGAAATTATGCGCAACGTAAAAAGGCACAACTGGAATTAATGTTTCACCCAGGTAATCTGATGTCTGGAAATGAAATGTTTGATACAAGAAGAGAGGAACTGGCAGATTTTTATATGTCTCAGAATCGTTATGCAGAGGCTGATTGCTTGAGACAGATTAGAATTTAGAGGAGTTTAAAATGAAAAAACAAATAGTAGCACTAATATTGGCTGGATGTATGGTTACGACAACAGCTTGCACAAAAGAAGTGCAGCAGACACCTGCATCAACGGTGGAAGCAGAAGAGATATTCTCTGAGGCGGAGACTTCGCAGGAACAGACTCAGACGCAGGAAGCAGAGACTCAACAGACGCAGACACAGCAGACAGAAGAACAAATGTCAACAACGGAAACAGAGAACACCACTGAGTCTCAGAGTCCTTCTTATGAGCACCCGAATGAAGCAGCAGGATTGACAGAAGGAGAGAAAGAAGCCAGAAAACAGCAGCAGGCTAATTTCGCAGAAGCAAGGGAACTGTTATTCAGTCTACCAAACTCAAAGGATAAGACAACAAAAATCAATCAGATGGATAGACAGATTCTGGCGAATAATGCATACAATTTTGCGGGAACCAATATTGTTTTCATTGGAGACAGCATTACAGAAGGTGTAACTGCGGCAGTAGATCAGAATGGCAACCGGGTAAGCTATGTGACCTATGTGAATTCTTATCTGCACTTTGCCAATGTGTTGAATCATGGTAAGGGGGGCAGAATGTTTGGAAATTATGGTGGAGAAGATTATTCTCTGAATGATGATTTTGGAAATGTCACGAATGTGAATTCGGATATTATTGTAGTCTTTGCAGGTGTAAATGATTATCTGTCTGCATCAGCGGGCAAGAGATTTGGCAATGCGGATGATAAGCTTAGCACAGCGGGGTATTGTGGAGCAGTCAGGGCTTTCATGAATCAGTTACAGAGATATTATAGTGATAAACAGATATTCTTTGTCATGATGTATAACGTAGGAAAAACATCAAATGCTACATATTCTGATATTACGACACAGCCTACATTGAATGATTATCTTGATGTACAGAGAAAAATAGCAAAAGAGTTCGGTTTTCATATAATTGACCTGTATAAGCAGGGCTTTATGGATTGCAGTACGCAGGAATCCAGTGATTATTATTTGCATGATGGCCTGCATCCAAATGATAATGGTAATATTGTATTAGGGGAACATATCGCTGCAGAACTATCTTTATACTTTAGTCAAAAATAAAAGAAGAAAGTGGCGTGTATAATGGAGAATTTGAATCAGGCAGAAGCGGGAATTCTGTTGTGGATACAGGAGAATCTAAGAACAGAATGGCTGGATCATATAATGCCATATGTGTCCAAAATCAATGATCATGGTATATTGGCTATTATTGGTGTAATTGTACTGTTATTGTGGACAAGATATCGTAAAGTGGGCATTACAGCATTTGGTTCATTGGCAGTGGAATTTACAATTGTCAACCTGTTGATTAAACCGAATGTACAGAGGACCAGACCTTTCTATGTTTTAGAAGATTTGCATTTATTAGGCTCTTTACCAACGGATTTTTCATTTCCTTCCGGCCATACGGGTTCAGCCTTTGCCGTGGCAACCGTAATGCTAATGTGTATGCCTGCAAGGTATGGGGTGACGGCAATTGTGGCATCGGCACTGATTGCCCTTTCCAGACTATATAATGCAGCGCATTATCCCACGGATGTACTTTGTGGAATGCTGATAGGTATAATAACAGGTGTAATCGCTTCTCTGCTTTATAAGAAGTATCAGAAGAAATGTAATGAAGGAGAATAAGTTATCGTGCAGATAATTCATTGGGGGATTCTGCTGGTCCTTGTGCTGGCAGTGCCCCTTATTCTGGGAATGATTCCAATCAAACATATGAATAAGCTTCAAAGAACTCCCGCAATGGCTTATATTTGCGGTTGGTTTATAAGCTTTGCTGTGTTTGAGGTGGTAGCCGTTCCCTTTATTTTATTAGAACAGAGTTTTACATTGGTAGTGGTAGTATACACATTTCTAATATGTGTATTACTTGGCATTTCTTTATGGAGAGGCAGAAATGTTCTTGGAGAGTTTGCCGGGCAGATAAAAGGAATAAAAAACTGGACATCATCCTGTAAAATTGGCTGGATTGTCGTATTTTTGCTTATCGCAGCGCAGATGTTCGTGGCTGTCTTTTGGGAGTATTATGATGGTGATGATGCCTATTATATTGCAACGGCGGTGGTGACAGACACCTTTGATACCATGTATCTGCGGGATAATTACACAGGATACCTGTATCCGCTGGATGGACGTCATGCCTTGTCACCGACACCGGTTTATCAGGCGTGGCTGTCGAGGCTGAGTGGCATACACCCGGCGGTGATAGCACATAGTGTACTGAGTGCAGTGTGGTTATTGTTGATGTATTGTGTATATGGGCAGATTGCCAGAAGACTGTTCCCTAAGAAAGAAGAGTATAGGCCGTTGTTTATGATCTTCATGACTATCTGGTATGCTTTTGGTAACATTTCATTGTATACAGCGGAGACCTTTGCCATGACTAGAATCTGGCAGGGGAAAGGTCTTATGGCTGGAATTGTTCTACCTGCGCTTTTCCTGTGCTTTTTATATCTGGCAGATGAACATCCGCAGAGAGGAATCTGGATGTTATTCTGTGCGGTCATCATTTCAGCAGTCTTTGCGACAAGTGTGGCTTTTATGCTGATTCCTACATTAGTAGGAGTAGCTGCACTGTTGCTTGCCTGGAGAAAACATAGTATCAGGATATTGCTGCAGATGGGGGCATGTTGTATTCCGTGCTTTATTTTTGCTGTCTGTTATCTGATGGCGAAATAAAGAAGAAAGGCTGATTAGTGATATGAAAACGGCATTTACCACGTTGATAGAAGATATCGTTTTATATAATAACAATCGCTTTTTAATTCTGCTGTTTCTGATTGCATTGATTTTTCTGTGGATTACAGAGAGGGACAAACGTATTAAAACAGTGCTTGTATATTTCGTGACAGCAATTACGGTGGTATTTTGTTGCCCACTCTATGCATGGATTGGAATGAAAGTAGATGCAGAGATCTATTATCGTGTATTCTGGTCAATTCCGATAGGGATTTTGGTCTGCTATAGTGCTGTCAGGGCTGTCAGCCATTTTAAAAAGCGCATCAGCCGTGTACTTGTATGCATTCTTACCGTATTGGTCATCTGCATGAATGGCAAATTCTATTTTACGAATACATTGCATTTTAAAGCTGTGAATGCGTATCATATGCCGCAGGTAGTGATTGATGTGGCAGATGCACTGAAAATGGAGAAATATAAGCCAATCGCAGCGATACCGGCTGAACTGCTGCCTTTTATCCGACAGTATTCAGCAGATATCTTTACTCCGTATGGTAGAAATATTGTGGAGACCCAGTGGAATTTCTCAAATGCATTATATGATGCCATGGAAGCAGAAGAGTATGATGCGCAGGAGATTGCCCAGTGCGCCAGAGAGGAACATTGTACGTATGTAGTACTGTCTTCTATAAAGCCCATGGAGGGAAGCATGGAAGAACAGAATTACATTTATAAAGGTCTGGTAAGTGGCTACTATATTTATATGGATTATAATTATTATGAGGTGCTCCGTGATCAGGATTTGCTTGATGAGGAGGACATTCTGCCTGAGGACAGGTCAAGATAATGAACATGTGCATGATTTGTGTCCAAGTGCATTTATTGCAAAAACGATGTGTTAAAAGAATGTGTATAGAAATGTGGATAGTGTGATCAGAAAGGTCATGGTTATATGAAAAATGTGAAATGGAAAAATATATTGCAGCTGCAGGCTGTGGTAATTATATATACAATATCAAGCGTTATGGCAAAAGCAGCATCAGGACACAAAGAAGAACACTTGTTATTTTTACTCTTTTTCGGATTGGAGTTTATATTATTGGGAATCTATGCATTGCTATGGCAGCAAATGATCAAGAAATTCGAATTGTCAGTTGCATATGCCAATCGTGCAATGGCAATTCTGTGGTCAATGATCTGGGCTGTTCTGTTCTTCCATGACAGGATAACGATAAGGAATATAGTGGGAGTAGCTATTGTACTGGTGGGTATTGTACTGGTCAATACAGATAAGGAGGCAGAACAATGATCAATCCGTATTTGGCAGCAATGTTCCTTAGTGTTACTGTGGCTTCCTTTTCCCAGATATTGTTGAAGAAAAGTGCAATGAAGACATATGAGTCACCGATTCGTGAGTATTTGAACATATGGGTCATCAGTGGATATGGGCTTTTGGTCTGTTCTATGTTGATCAGCCTGTGGGCATACGGTGGAGTGGAGTATAAGAATGGACCTGTGATAGAGTCCTTGGGCAATGTGTTAGTACCGCTTCTGAGCTTTGGCTTTTTCAAAGAGAAACTGACGAAGAGAAGAATAGCGGGCATTGTGTGTATTATGGCAGGCATTGCGGTGTTTTATTCCTAGAGAAGAATCTGGCAATAAGTGGTTAATTTGTGTTTTTTATTGTATTCAATTATGCAATTTGCTATACTAAAGGGTATGTATAGCATAAAGAACAGGAGGGTGTCCAAGGACGAACAAGGCATGAAGAAAAAGAAGACATTTGGATTATTTGGCACGAATAAAAGAAAACCTGCCCGCAAGGGTGATAAAAGAATAAAAGAATATGATGATTATTATGAAGAGGAAGAATACGAGGATCAGGAGTATGCACCGGAAGATGATGAAGGGGCATATTATGAAGATGGCGATTATATAGAAGAAGATTACGAGTATGCAGATGAAGCACAGTATGCAGATGAAGAAGGATATGAGGATGATGCAGAGTACTCAGATGAGGCATATTATGAGAATGAACCTGAATACATGGATGAAGCCGGGAATGATGAGTATGCTCAAGGATATGAAGAAGATGTAGAATACACATCTGAATATGATGCTGAGGTAGAAAATACAGAGCAGCAGGCAATGGCTTCTGGTTATACTGAGGAATCTGGATATAATGAAGAAAATCAATATACAGAGGAAGTTGAATATATAGAAGAAACAGAATATGAGGATCAGTCTGCGTATGATGACAATACGATAGCATTTACAGATGCGGAAGATGAGTATGAAGATTATTATGAAGAAGAGTCCTATGAAGAGGAAGAATGGGACGAGGATGCATATGATACCGGTTATGCACCAACGGATGCAGCAGCTGGTGGACATCAACCAAAGAACCATCATAATAAGAATAAGTCTCATGGCAGAAAGTCTTTTGACTGGTCGGCTACGACAGAAGTGATTCGGGAGTTTGTACATAACCTGACACCGTTTGATGTAATCCTTGTCTGTACGGGGGTAGTATTGCTGATTGGTGCTATTGTAGCGGGCAGTATGGTGCTTGCAAGCAAGAATATAGATGAGCAGATCCAGGCAATCGTTCCTGTAGGAACAGAACTGAGCAGGGTCGGCATTGTTGGCGAGAGTGGCTTGCTGGCAATGGCAGATGCAAGATTGAATGCAGCAGAAGACAGTTCTATGGAGATAGAGGACGTAGTATACACCACAGAATCGTCCGATGAAGAAAATGTACAGGTCAGTGTAAATTTTGAATCTGTTGAAAAGGACTTGAAGATCCGATTCACCAATGCGGCTACAGGACAGCTGATTACAGGAACTGCATTTGAAGTAACCCTGACAAGTTCCCCGGGAAAGAAGCTGGTGCTGGTAGATGAGGACATGGATGAGTATTATCTATGCGGATAATATTATTAAGGCCGGTAAATTCGAGGCGGTCATCACATCTACAGATAAGTATAAGTTCCCAGCTACGGCACAACAGGTTACGGTCAAGGACAAAGTAGAATTCGTAGTTATCAATGTGCAGGATGAAGTAAAATCTGAAGCACAGGTCAATGTGGCAGCAGAAGATACGCAGAAAGCAGATGCTGCGAAAGAAGAAGTAAAGCTGACAGATACAGTAGAGTGGGTAGAGTCTTCAAGACCTTGATTGGTGGAACAGAGTTACCTGCCTGTTGATAAGTCATTGATTCAGGACCCGTCTGCTTCATCGAGATTAGGGAACAGGCATTTATCTTTTCGATGGATTAAGTGTTACCCTGAATAAGGGCAGTATAGATAAGTTGTATGTAGGCAGCAGTGAGACACTGACAGGAACTACTTTTACAGATTCCAAAGAAGAAAAAGACAATGTAACGAAAGAGTATACTTATACTACAAAATGGGAATCTTCCAATACAGATGTAGCAACAGTAGATGGCGGTAAGGTAACTGCAAAGTCTGCGGGAACTGCAACCATTACTTATACAGTCACAAGAAAGACTGTAACAACTACAAAGACGGAACAGGAACCGATTGAGGAGACTAAGACAGAAGAAATTGAGATTTCTGAAGAAGACTACAAAGCATTAAGTGACGAAGAAAAAGCTAAATGTACAGAAAAGAAAGATGATGAGGATAATCTTGTTGGCTATATTTATAAAAAGACTACGACAGTAAAGAAAGACCAGGACCCTAAGATAGAATCTACTGAAACTACAGATACTGGCTCTGCAACTTGTACAGTGAAAGTAGACGCAGTAGCAATTTCATCAGGTACATTGGAAATCACAAGATCAGCAGATGCTTGTAGTGTAGGTCAGACGTTGACAGTAAAGCCCTCCAAGCTTGTATATACCATGAACAATGGTGGCACAGAGACTAAGACAGATGGTTTCCCTACGATAAGCTGGAGCAGTTCTGATAAAGCCATTGCTACAGTAGATAACAATGGTACAGTAACTGGTGTGAAGGCTGGTAAAGTAACTATTACCGGTCAGGTCACAGGAGTAAAAGACTCAAATGGAAATGATCTGACGATCAAGGCTTCTACAGAAATCACGATCAATGCAGCGGCAGCACTTGCTTTGACACTGGATAGGACGGAAGCCTGGATAGGTGTCAATAAGAACACAACACTGGTAGCGACTGTGACCAATTATAAGTCGGACAGTGGCGTGACTTGGACAACATCTGATAAGGCAGTCGCTACTGTCGATGAAAAGGGCGTCGTTACCGGAGTAAAGGCAGGTAGTGCGAAGATTACAGCTACTACAAAGGAAAAAGATGCATCAGGCAAGAACCTGACAGCTACCTGTGTCGTAACAGTCAACAGCGATGCCATGAATGATACGACAACGAGAGCTGAAGGACAAAACGGCAATCAGCTCTACGTAAAGAATGCAGATGGCTCCTACAGAGAAGCTGTTTATGCAGATTATTTCACAGCCAGTGAATTTTATATGAAGACTGAGGGACAATATGCGTATACAGGATGGCAGACTATCAACGGTAAGACTTACTTCTATGATAAGAGCGGTAAGGCGGTAACAGGAACACAGATCATACAGGGTGTTACTTACAATTTTGGCAGTGATGGTGCAATTCAGACATCTGTTAATGGTTCTAAGTTCGGTATTGATATTTCAAGACATAATGGTAAGATTGACTGGAATACAGTAAAGAGTTCTGGTGTAGATTATGTCATTATCCGTTGCGGTTATCGTGGTTCTTCATCGGGTGCACTGATCACGGATCAGAACTTCCAGAGCAATATTAAGGGTGCAACCGCAGCTGGATTGAAAGTCGGTATCTATGTCTTTTCACAGGCAATCAATGAAGTGGAGGCTGTCAAGGAAGCTTCCCTGGCAGTCAGTCTCGCTAAGGGATATAAGCTGACTTATCCTATCTTCATTGATACAGAGTCCAGTGGAGGCAGAGCAGATAAGATAGATGTGGCTACCAGAACCGCAGTTGTCAATGCCTTTTGCCAGACCGTACAGAGTGCAGGCTATCAGGCGGGTATCTATGCATCCAAGTCCTGGTTTGAAACAGAAGCTTAGTATGGGTTATAGGCAATTACAGGATATGGCTTGCTACAGTATGCAGCAGCACCACGTACAGTGGCAGAGATATGATATGTGGTATTCCAGCAAGGGTACGATCAGCGGAATCAATGGTAAAGTAGACTTGAATTTAAGCTATCTTGCCTATTAGCTTGCAATTTTTTCCTTTTCGGGATAAAATGGGCGTTAGTATATAGTAAATTTACGGAGGAAAATTCTGAATGAAAACTTATTTGGTAACAGGCGGTGCGGGATTCATCGGTTCTAATTACATCCACTATATGTTCAAAAAGTATGGGGATGACATCAGGATCATCAATGTGGATGCACTGACTTATGCAGGTAATCTGGAGAATTTGAAGGATATTGAGAGCAGAAGCAATTATACTTTTATTAAGGCAGATATCACAGATAAAGAAGCAATCGCTAAGATTTTCGCAGAGAATGATATAGACAGAGTGGTACATTTCGCAGCAGAGAGCCATGTAGACAGAAGTATCAGAAACCCGGAAGTATTCGTACAGACCAATGTACTGGGAACCGCAGTTATGCTTAACTGTGCAAAGGCTGCATGGGAGCAGCCTGATGGTACTTTCAAGGAAGGCAAGAAGTTCTTACATGTTTCTACTGATGAAGTATATGGTTCACTGGAGAATGACGGAGAATATTTCTATGAGACAACACCTTATGCGCCCATAGCCCATATTCAGCAAGCAAGGCATCTTCGGATATGCTGGTAAAGGCATATATGGATACCTACAAATTCCGGCGCAAATATTACGAACTGTTCCAACAACTATGGACCTTATCAGTTCCCGGAAGCTGATTCCATTGATTATCAACAATGCACTCCATGGCAAGAAGCTTCCTGTATATGGAGATGGTAAGAATGTCCGTGACTGGCTCTATGTGGAAGACCATGCCAAGGCTATTGATATGGTACAGGAGAAGGAAGACTCTTCGAGACCACTACAATGTAGGCGGACATAATGAGAAACAGAATATTGAAGATTATCGAAATCATCATCGAGACCTTACAGGAGATGCTTCCGGTTCTGACCAAGAAAGAAGCTGGTATCAAGGATCTGATTACTTATGTGGCAGACCGTAAGGGACACGACAGAAGATATGCCCATTGCCGGACAAGATCAAGGCGGAGATTGGCTGGGGTAAGGACCATGTTCAAAGATTCGGTATCAGACAGACAATCAAATGGTATTTTGACCATGAAGACTACTGGATGGAACATGTAACCAGCGGTGACTATCAAGTATTACACAGAAATGTATCAATAAAGCATGAGGGATGACAGGGGACGTGAATGTTGTTTCAGATTACAACAGCGCGTTCCCATTTGATGTCCGGAGTTACTGAAAAGAGTGAAAAGCAACAAATAACAGGGGAGGATGAACAATGAAAGGTATTATTTTTTAGCAGGTGGTTCAGGGAACCAGACTGTACCCTTTGACCAAAGCTATTTCCAAACAGATCATGCCGGTATACCTGATACAGCCTATGATCTATTATCCATTATCGACACTGATGTTAGCTTAGGAATCAGAGATATTCTGATTATCTCACCAAGAGAGATCTGCCGGTATTCCAGGAATTATTCGGAACTGGTGAGCAGCTTGGACTCCATATAGAGTATGCAGTACAGGAGCAGCCAAGAGGATTGGCAGATGCCTTTATCATTGGAAGAAGTTTATTGGAACAGACAGCGTGGCACTGGTACTGGGAGAATAATATTTTCTATGGACAGAGCTTCTCCAAGTTACTTCGTAAAGTAGCTGCCAAGGGAGCGGCGCTACAATCTTTGGTTACTATGTAAAGAGATCCAAAGAGTACGGTGGTGTTGTAGAATTTGATGAGAACGGTAAGGCTATTTCCATCGAGGAAAAGCCAGAGCATCCAAGAGCAACTATGCAGTTCCTGGTTTAATACTTCTACGATAACGACGTAGTGGAAATTGCCAAGAATGTAAAACCATCTGCAAGAGGAGAAATCGAGATTACCAGCATTAACAATGAGTATTTAAGAAGAGGTACTCTGACTGTAGAGACCATGGGAAGAGGCTTTGCATGGCTGGATACAGGTAATCATGATGCGCTTCTGGATGCAGCAGATTTCGTATGTGCTTTCCAGAAGAGACAGGGATTATATATTTCCTGTATTGAAGAGATTGCATTCAAGTGCGGTTATATTTCCAAAGAGCAGTTACTGGAACTGGCTAAACCACTGATGAAGACAGAATATGGCAAATACCTGGTAGAGGTTGCGAATGGACTCTAAAATCAAGAGACTTACAATACTGGCGATGCTGGGAATTATGGTACTTGTAGCAGCCATTATTGTAGTGTTCAATTATGAGCGTTTTGTATCGACTGGCAGTACAGCCAAGCAGGAGCAGACGACAGAAACTGAAGGGGCGCTGGAAGAAGACGGCATGGTAAAAGGCGCTGATCTGTCAGCCTTTTTACAGGATGAAACGTTCTTTGATCATGAAAAAAATACATATGAGAAAGCAATGGAAGATGGAACACAGACCGAGAGTGATACAGATGTGACATTGTTGGCTACCTCTGTGGAAAAAGACATTCGCATCAAGGTAGTGGATGCTGAAGGTAAGACGGTAGAAGGATATCCGTTTGTCTTATCCGTAGGTGATCTGGGAAACTATCAGGATACAGATGAAGATGGTATGATCTATATATCAGGTGTACGTCCGGGAGAATATGAGATTACTCTGGCTGATGCAGGAGAATACACCTGTACTTCCCCATCTCTGGATGTGCGTGTAAAAGCAATGGTTTCCTATATGCCGATAGAGGATATTTCTTATCTGATTCGCTCTGAGTCAGAGGTAGATGCTTCTATAGAAGATACAGAATCTGATGAAGTAGATGGAGATGACAGCCAGTATACAGCACTTCTGGATACGGATAGTCAGGACAAACCGATAGAGCTTGGAATTGATGTGTCCAAATGGAATGGCGGGATTGACTGGGATGTGGTGAAAGCAGAGGGCGTAGACTATGCAATCATCCGTTGCGGCTACCGTGGTTCCAGTTCAGGCTGGCTGATTGAAGACCCTTATTTCTGGCAGAATCTGCAGAATGCAAAGAAAGCCGGTGTTAAGGTAGGTATCTATTTCTTTACACAGGCTACGACTATGGTAGAAGCAGTGGAAGAAGCCAGTATGGTAGTTACTTTGCTGGGTGGAGAGACACTGGACTATCCGGTATTTATTGATACAGAAGGCGCAGGCGGCAATGGACGTGCGGATGGACTGGATGCAGATACCAGAACCATGGTGTGCGAATCTTTCTGTAGAACCATCGAGAATGCGGGCTATCAGGCTGGTGTATATGCAAGCTGTAACTGGTATAGAAACAATCTGCATGCAGAAGATTTGGATGCATATAAAATATGGCTTGCTGAATACCGTCAGACCCCACAGTATGAAGGACGCTACGATATGTGGCAGTATACCTCCAGTGGCAGTGTAGCAGGCATCGAAGGACGGGTAGACTTAAACGTGAGTTATATTCAGAGCTATGCAAATTGAGGCTGATATGCGCAGGGCATATCAGACGCAATTTATATAGCGAGGTAACCACATGAGCAAAAGGAAAGCTGCGAAGCAGCGATTTTGTGAGTGTGGTCTGAATATAACTCAGGGGAATGTGCGGAGTAGGGCAAATTGAGGCTGATATGCGTGTTTACAGGCATATCAGACGCAATTTATATAGCGAGGTAACCACATGAGCAAAAGGAAAGCTGCGAAGCAGCGATTTGTGAGTGTGGTCTGAATATAACTCAGGGGAATGTGCAGGACAGGGCAAATTGAGAATAAAAATAGGAGAAGAATCATGGGAAAGATTACAGTTGAAACATGTGAAATAGAAGGATTAAAGATTATCACACCTACCGTTTTCGGGGATAACAGAGGTTATTTCATGGAAACCTATAATTACAACGATTTCAAGGAAGCAGGAATTGACCAGGTATTCGTACAGGACAACCAGTCTGCATCCAAGAAAGGCGTACTGCGCGGATTACATTTCCAGAAGCAGTTCCCACAGGACAAGCTGGTTCGTGTGATCAAGGGCGAAGTATATGATGTTGCTGTTGATTTGAGAGAAGGCTCCAAGACTTACGGTAAGTGGTTCGGCGTGCTCCTTTCCGAAGAGAACAAGAAGCAGTTCTTTATTCCAAAGAATTTTGCACATGGTTTTCTGGTATTATCCGATTATGCTGAATTCTGCTATAAGTGCACAGACTTCTATCATCCAAATGATGAGGGGGGACTTCTCTGGAGCGATCCTGATATTGGTGTAGAATGGCCAATCCCGGAAGGGATGGAGCTTACACTGTCCGATAAGGACACCAAGTGGGGCGGTATCAAAGAGTTCAAGAGATAGGTAGCATTAGATGAAGAAAAGTAATTCTAAGACAAGAAATATCATAGTGGTAACGCTGGTGGCTCTGATTATGATGGTGATTCTGGTCGTGCATCACAATCCACTGGCTGATCCGCATGAGGAAAATGTAAAAAAAATCATAGCCTGTGTTGTTATCGTGGCAGCAATGCTGGTATTTTATCGTTTCTATGACAGATTGGTAACATTGCCGGTAGAACTGTGGCAGTCCAGGAAGCTGATCTGGAAGCTGGCTAAGAACGACTTTAAGACCAGATACGCAGGTTCTTATTTTGGACGCATCTGGGCATTTGTACAGCCTGTTGTTACGGTGCTTCTGTACTGGTTCGTATTTGACTACATCATGTCCAGCAAGATTGAGACTGATGGCAGGCACTTTGCAGGTGCCATGTAATCTGGCTGACCCAGGACTTTGTGCCTTGGTTCTATTTCACAGAAGCGATTAATAATGGAACAACAGCGTTATTGGAATATGCTTATCTGGTGAAAAGGTAGTATTTAAAGATTAGTATCATTCCTATCATTAAGATCATTGGCGCAACATTTACGCACTGCTTCTTTGTATGTTTCATGCTGGTCGTGTATTTTGCGATGGGATACAGCCCTAGCATCTATCTGATTCAGATTATATATTACAGCTTTAGTCTGTTTATGTTCGTATTGGCAGTCAGTTATTCTACCTGTGCGATTGTCATATTCTTCAGGGATCTGACACAGCTTATCAATATTGGATTACAGGTTGGCATGTGGGCAACCCCGATTCTGTGGCAGATTGAATCTGTGCCGGAAATCGTACAGCGAATATTGAAAATCAATCCTCTTTTCTATATTGTGAATGGGTACAGAAGTGCTATGTTTGAACATCAGTGGTTCTGGGAAGATTTTTATTCTACGATGTATTTCTGGATTGTGACAGCCGTATTCTTTGGTATCGGTGCGCTGATATTCAGACGCCTGAAAGTACATTTCGCAGATGTATTATAGTCACCTATTACCATTAATTTAGTGAGGGATAGAATGGAACAGAAACAGGAAGAAATTGCAATAGCAGTTGACCATATCAGTAAAGTATATAAGCTCTATGACAAGCCAATGGACCGAATGGTAGAGGCGCTTGGTTTGACGAAAAAGAAGAAATACCGGGAACATTTTGCACTTTCCGATGTTTCTTTTCAGGTAAAAAAAGGAGAATGTGTGGGAATTATCGGCACGAATGGTTCAGGTAAATCCACGATTCTAAAGATTATAACAGGTGTATTGAATCCGACAGGAGGTACACTTACAGTAAACGGCAGAATCCAGGCATTACTGGAGCTTGGAGCAGGATTTAACATGGAATATACAGGTATTGAAAATATCTACCTCAATGGCACTATGAACGGTTTCACAGAACAGGAGATAGCGGGCAGAATGCAGGATATTCTGGATTTTGCAGATATCGGTGACTATGTGAAACAGCCGGTGAAGACCTATTCCAGCGGTATGTTCGTGCGTCTGGCTTTCTCCGTAGCGATTAATATTGATCCGGAGATCCTGATTGTTGACGAGGCATTGTCCGTAGGAGATGTATTCTTCCAGGCAAAATGCTATCATAAATTTGAAGAGTTCAAGAAGATGGGCAAGACCATCATCTTCGTAAGCCATGATCTGAGCAGCGTATCCAAGTATTGCGACAGAGTAGTGCTTCTCAATCAGGGCGTTAAGCTGGGAGAAGGCTCTCCCAAAGAAATGATAGATGATTACAAGCGTGTACTGGTAGGACAGTATGAATTGCCGGAGTCCAAGTCAGAGAGCAGCCTGCTCAATGATGAACAGATTCAGGTTGCTGTGCAGAAAAAGGCTGCCAAACAGGACACCTCCAAGTTATTGGAATATGGTACAAAGGAAGCAGTCATTGAACAGTTCTACATGACAGATGACCGTGGTACAGAGTCCAAATCCATTATCAAGGGTTCGGAGTTTACGATTCACATGAAAGTGCGCTTCATGGCAGATCTGCCCGCACCAATCTTTGCTTTTTCCATCAAGACAGTAAAAGGCACAGAAATCACAGGCACCAACACCATGTTTGAAAAACCTTTCAACGCATAAAGCGGCGCAGTAAAAGACATCACCTTTACCCAGAAAATGTCCCTGCAGGGCCAAGGAGGCCTGTCCTTCGGTGTCACAGGCTACGACGGCAACGACTTCCAGGTATACCACAGGCTTTATGATGCCCTTGACCTGACCGTTATTTCCGACAAGAACACAGTCGGATTCTACGACATGGATTCCAAAGTCATGGTAAAGGATGCCGAGTAAGTCCGCACAATTCGTCCCACTTATCAATCCCAATATTCGAGCAGATACCCTAAGAAATGCAAAGGAGAGTTCCATGACAGAGAAAATAGGAAATGTTGTATTGGATATGACATACTATCCCGGAGAAGATCATTACTCCGATGGAGATATAGAAGATGAGCTGCTTCAGGTTGCCATGGAGCATGAGGAAGAAGAATTCCCCAAAATCATCGAAGAGAGAAAGAGCTGGCCATTCTTCTACCACCTCTCACCTTTTCGGACTAATATCATAGACTGGCTGCCCTTTAAGAAGACAGATAGAGTACTGGAGATCAGTTTCGAGCTGTAGATGTAATCCGGGGGCATTGGCAGAAGCGTGCAGGCAGTGTGACCTGTATTGACCTGTCAAAGAAGAGAAGCCTGGTTAATGCATATCGTAATAAGAAGCAGGATAACATTACCATTATGGTAGGTAACTTTAAGGACATTGAGCCACACCTGTCCTGCGACTATGATTATGTCCTGCTGATTGGCGTATTTGAATATGGACGCGCCTATATTGGTGGAGAGACACCCTATGAGGACTTTATGAGTATCTGTAACCGCCATAGAAAAGACAGCGGCAGACTGGTTATTGCCATTGAAAACAAATTTGGGCTGAAATACTGGGCAGGCTGCAGAGAAGACCATCTGGGCACTTATTTTACAGGTATCG